>Ga0255380_10209_pt1 | contig 9953 bp, 10 predicted proteins | sample ANMaggSeSYBR01G8_FD_182107 | JGI IMG/M metagenome (GOLD analysis project Ga0255380, IMG submission 182107) | Sediment cell enrichment communities from methane seep in Santa Monica Basin, California, United Staets - ANME aggregate JGI... | ecosystem: Environmental > Aquatic > Marine > Cold seeps >... | reverse complement strand
CTGGCTGCCGCGTTTGTACCGATACCACAATCGTACTGCATCGAAACCTGATAGACCTGTGGTTTCGTCAGACCTTGAAAGTCCCAACTGGGTCTCGATACGTTTCAGCCCCCTGGTCAGGCCCAGCTTGCGAGGGGATATAGCAGGTCGATATGAAGCTGGTCGAAACTGACACCGGGCAGATGTTGCTCAATAAAAGGCAGGTCGAACCGTGCCCCGTTGAAGGTGACAATGACCTTGCACCCTTTTAAGGCCTGTGGGAAATCTTCCAGGCCGATGCCGTTTATAAACACTTTTGTTCCATAGCTGCTATGTAGTCCGATCATGGTGATCTCATTATAATAGGGGATAGTCCAGTGGTCTCGATATCTAGGAAAATGGTATTTTCCCTGAATTCCCGCCAGTGCTCTTTTTTAGGGAAGTTATTTGCAAAGTATGTGTGGTTGCGGGCATTTAGATTTCATTTTGATGTGCTGATACCTTCCAGTATCTGTTTTAGTTTGGATTCCGGCAGTCCGGCACAGTGGGGTTCTTTCCTGACGGGGGCATCTTGAGGGAGCATAATTATCTTTATTGACAATTTATGTCTAAACATTAATATATTGAATGGCAATATAAATTAGTAAGTGTGTAATTAAAATAATTGAAAATTATTAAGTAATATCAATTTAAAATAGCAACAAATGATTAAAGTCAACTTCACCAATCATGCTAAAGATATGCTAAATGAAAGAAAATTTACAGAAGAAGAAATCATATCTGCATTGAGCGAACGAGATTGGTCCGAAAATGATCAAATAGAAACTGAAATATGGCATGCATTTAAAAAAATTGATGAAAAGATTTTAAGAGTTGTTGTTAAAGGAAGAGAAGAACCATATATTATAATAACAATGTTTTATGATAAAAGATTGAGGAATCGAAAATGAGAATTAAAGTTGATTTAGAAAGCGATGCACTTTACTTTAGAATTAGCGAGGATGCAATCGAGGAAAGTGAGGAAATAAATAACGGTCTCATTGTCGATTACGACGCAAATGGAAAAGTAGTAGGGATAGAAATCCTCAATGTAAAAAATAAGTTCAAATTGGAAGATCTGACTGGGCTCAAATTGGAAATACCTACAGTTGTAAAGGCAGAGGCATAAGAGAAAATCTTTTGATTATATTTGGCTTTTTTGTTTAAGTAGGACTACTAATATTTTCCCATTTTCCATTCCACAGTTTCCGTTCTTTTTTATTTCACCGATGTTTTCCATACGATATCAGTTTATATTGTTATATTGTGTTTCACCATATTATAATCACCATCTGATATATGCTGCATATTCGAAAGGTTTAAATTTGATTACTGAGTAGAAAATTACTGCATGGTAATCAAATTCCATGGTAGAGAAAGAGAACTCAATTTTATTGAAGAAGCCTACGAAAAAAGATCGATAAAATCAATAATGATGGTTCTGTATTGACGTCGGCGGGTAGGCAAAACAGCGCTTATAAAGAAATTTATTGATGGGCGTAAGTTCCTCTATCTATTTGTAGAACCTAAATCTGAAAAAGAGTTACTTACAGAACTAGAGGACTCTTTAACCAATATGTTAGGTATCAGGCCAAGACTGGATAACTGGGATGACCTGCTACGTCTGATCTTCATTGACATCAAAAATTGTATTATTGTATTCGATGAGTTTCAAAATTTCCTCCAGATCGATCCTGAATTCTATTCAAAATTACAGAAATACTGGGATGAATATCATCTCACTTCACAGATATTCCTGATCACAATCGGTTCCTATGTAGGGATAATGAAAAAGATATTTACAGATAAAAAAGAGCCATTATTTGGAAGAGCGGATTTCCTCTTTAACCTCAAGCCATTCAATTTCTTTGAAACACACCTTTTCATAGACCGCTCTGTTGAAGAGACATGTGAAATATACGCAATCTTTGGCGGTGTTCCAAAATATCTGCTCTACACCCTGCTATATTCCGAAAAAACGATGTCATTGATTGACAAACTCTTCATAATCGAGCCTGCGCCGCTTATGGAAGAAGGAAAAAACATACTTATAATGGAGTTTGGTAGTGCACACAAAGGATATTTCTCTATCCTTGAAGCAGTTGCACAGGGAAAAACAGTTCAACATGAGATTGTAACCCACACCGGTCTAAACAAAGACACGGTTGGAAAATATTTGTATGAACTGGTTCACGCATATGGAATTCTCAAACGCAATTATCCAGTAACAGCAAAGAAAAAATCGCCAAGACAATCGCGATATATAATCAGTGACAATTTCTATCGTTTCTGGTTCAGTTTTATCTACAAAAACCAGTCAATTCTGATTTCAAACCCGGATGCTTTTAAAGCTATAATAACGCGGGATATTAACACATATTATGGATTTGTATTTGAAAACATTGCGCGTGAGTTTTTAATCGAGTTGAACAAACAACAGAATCGTCTTCCATTTTCCTTCTTACATATCGATAAATGGTGGCACATGGAAGAAGAGATCGACCTCATTGCTTTTGATGAAGGAAACAACATTCTCTTTTGTGAAGTTAAATGGAAGAACCTGTCGATGCAAGAATCAATTCACATACTTGATAAACTTAATGGAAAAACAAAGAGTGTTAGCTGGAAGAATTCCAGACGTGTGGAACACTTTGCAATTATCGCAAAAAATATCAAAGGCAAAAGCGAAATCCAAAAAAAGGGATATCTGGCATTTGATCTTGATGATTTCAAAGAAATTTGTGAAAAATGATGTGGACGGAACAGTTCATGAGGAAATAAGGTGGGGTCGTATTCGTGCCGGTTATTGGCAGGTATGGATTTGGTGATGATTGAATGTGTTCATTGATTGTATTGTAGAGTAAAGGGAAGGCCTTGCGGCCATCTCCTCCTCATCAAAGCGTCCGTACGGATTACCCGTAAGCGGCTTTCGTTTGGCATTATCCTATCGCTGCCATGTACACCGATCATGGTTATCTCATCATAATAGGGGGATAGTCCGGTGGTCTTGATATCCAGGAAAATAGTATTTTCCCTGAATTCCCTGTATGTCCGCCAGTGTTTTTTTTTGGGAGGTTATTTGCAAAGTATGTGTGGTCACGGGCATTTAGCTTCTCTTTTAATGTGCTGATACTCCAGTATATGTCTTAGTTTTGATTCCGGCAGTTTCGCACGGTGGGGTTCTTCCCATGCCTACCAGTACCTCAAACTACATGGGACTTGGTGGGGACTATTACACCGCCGTTGACAACTCCCTTAATCCCAGATTCTGTTTAATATTTCCAAATTGCCATCCCACAGTTTCCTTTCTTTTTTTATTTCACCGATGTTTTCCCAGACTTTTTAATTTATTCTGGAAATACTATTCTTGAGCATATAGCTCAGTATCTCCGAACAATATGTCCATATGAGATGGCTCCCTCTATCCCAACACACAAATATTTGAAAAGATGTGGACATACTATCGATGGCTCCCTGATGATCCATCAACCTACACCTCCATGTTGCTGAGTCATGGAAATGGCCATCTAATCATATTTTCTTTGATCGTGCTACACACTCTTCGTACATATCTAACATGAACACTTTGAAACTTACCTCATCTTTGTACAATACAACCCATAGCAGTTGCAGCACTTGTTCATAAGTAAAATAAAAATACCTGATACTGACATCCTTTGATTTTGACATTATACATGCTTCATCCTGAACACGGAAACCCGTTTCAATTCTCCACCTCCTCTTATATGATGCAATAATGTGATCAAGATTGATGGAAGATTGATTTGTGGCAAATGCCCAATCATATAATTTGTCACTTCTTTTATCGAATATTTGTTTTAATAGTGCAAGAGTTGTTTCTCCTTTGAGAACAGTTTTGTCTATATTAAGTTTGAACTTGTGCTGGACAGTTTTCTTTTCATTTTTCTCCATTTCAGCAAGTTCCTTTCGAATTTTAGAATTTTTTGGAACAAAAATGAGATACGGATACTTTTATTTTGATAGCGTTAACATAAGTTCATTGCTATAAAATCCCCTGTCAAACAAGACAAGTGATATGGACTTTACCAGTGGTTCTACTACACTCAGACACCAGGCTACGGTATGTGCCATATTATATCCCATTCTTACAGGTACTGATATCAATGGAATTTTTAGAGGAATGTCTGAACTAACTATTGCGCATGTCAAGAACTTCCATTTACCAGTAACTGCTTTTTCTCCCGTCCAACCATGAATCCAAAATCCCTGAGGGTCGCCATAGAAATCTTCATCGGTATAATCGAAGGCTAATACGACATCTTTCTCATTTAATCCAAATCGTGTTCCTAATATTTCTACAGTTTTCAGGTATTCCCAGTAAATGTTTGATATTGGTACGTTTTTTATTGCCAAATGGAGTGAGTCTGCACGATTTCCATCGGTTTCTACGTAAGTGTTTGCAACAGAAGCTTTTAGGAGTTCTCGCGCATGATGAAATCCAGAAAGAAATTTTCCTTTTGGTTTTAGATTCAAAGAACGATCGATGAATGTGTCCAATGTCTTTGGGGTTCGAAAAGCTCTAGCGGGAGCTATTGTCATACTATCACCAAGTAAACCGTACGGACAAGATACTCCTTTGGACAATCAACTTTGGCACAATTTCCGAATTTTGTTACTTTGCGAACAAAAAATCCTTCGATACCTTCTATTCTAGATTGATGGAAAATTGAGTTCGGGTGAGAAATAAATGAAACCAAAGAAAGTTATTAAGTTGTTCGGAGATACTATACGAAACGAAATATATATAAACAATTGAATTGAAGAAATTTAATCGTAAGAAAATTCGATTATTATTTTGCATATATGTTATGCAATTTATATAAAACAATTTAAAATGTGATATATATGAAAACAATGGAAATGTTCAAACCTGGTATATTGATACTGATGGGGATATTCCTTATTGGGTCATTAGTAATTGCCAGTGCAGATGAATCCCTGCTGGAAGGTGGAGATAGTTTCAATAATGCCGTTCAAATTGAACCTGGCAGTTATGACTGTAATATTTCAAAAGATAATCCGGATTATTATAAGATAATCAATATTACACCAGGGCAAAAGCTTATAATTAAGGCAGATATCCCTGCGGTAGAGTCAGGTTCAGCTAATAGAAAAATGGAATTATCATTATATGATGAAGAAAATCAACAATTAATGCTCGATGAAGAGCATTTGATTCCTGATGAAATTGGAACATTAACTGTCTTCAGGACAGCAAGTTCTATAAAGTCTTCAAATATTTTCTATTTGAAGATACAGGAAGAAATAAGGACTACTGATGATCCATATTCTTATACACTGTATATCTCAATAGAGGATTATTTTGATGCAGACAGCCAGATAGATGCGGGAAATATTTTTGATACTGCTCTTGAGATCACTCCGGGAGATTATAAAGGCTATTTGGAAATAGATGATGGAGATGATGACAAGGATATATATATAATATCTATGCAAAGCGGTGAGAATCTGGATGTTACAATAACTCCAAAAGGTTATGCTAAGTTTAAGGTTATAATATATGACCAGGATAGAGTAAAAGCATCAGAAGAAATATCTGCAAATAATGGAGCGATAGTCAGAACATCGTATAATTCATCCATTTCACAGGATATTTATCTTGAGATAAATAAGCGGTTGATATCTTCTGATAAAGAATATTCATTAATCCTTACACTTGAAGCTGAAGAGGTTACTGAAACAGAGTCAACAGAATCTGCAACTGAAGAAACATCTACCGAAGAAGCATCTATTGAAGATACATACACTGAAGAAGCATCTATTGAAGATACATACACTGAAGAAGCATCCGGAGATGATAGCGAAGGATTACCCGGATTCGAAGTAATATTCGCACTGGCAGGACTTTTGACAGTTATATGTCTATTGAAGAGAAGATAAAACATTCTTCTTTTCATTTTAATTTTAAAAAAAGATATCGATTAGCGCTGATTCAACTATATGTCAGCGTTAATTTTTCTCTAATTCTTTTCTCTAATCATTAATCTTTTGATAATACCGGACAATGCAAAGTTCGGGATTAAACTGACAAGGGCACAGGGATAAAAGAGATGTATGACGGATTGATGTCAGGAAATATACTGGCTGTTTATTCCCACTTGCATGCAGCTTATTACCAGGAGTTCCCGACCAGGTTTGTGGAAGCTTGCTTAAAGTGAGTCAAAGGATAACGAAATCTGAGATTTCATCACATATCCAGGATTTCGCTATCCTCTGACTTAAGTCCAAAGTCTGCTATTAATACTCCGCCCCCATGGATGCTCTAAAATTTTTCACAGGGTGGGAAGGTTGGGGCGAGCACCAGCTCATATCCTCCATTTTCCAAACAGGGGACGACTTGCCCCAGTAAGTGTGAATGGTGTTAAAACTTAAACCAGTTAAATGGTTAAATGGGTAAAAAGGTTTTAATTTTTACAATTTTATTTGTTAAACCGATTCCTTCTTGTCCACAGGTTTCCTTCATCTTATCTCCATGAGTGGCCCAGGCAGTCTTTATGCTCCATCACAGGGCCTCAAGTGTTATCAGTGCCGAGCATCTTTTTGGGTGTTGCCTTTAACTCAAGATTTACGACCCGCAACTATAATCATAGTGATACTGGCAAAAAAAGTACCTTCTTCATCAGCTTGTTTAAGGTTTGTGTGCCAGTGCTGTAGTTCTTCTTTAGTGATAATACTAACAGCAATGGCTTCACGCTCAACTTCATCCAATAAAGCTAAATATCGTACTAAAGTGTAGTCGGTAAGAAAAATAGGAAATATTTCAACGATGATATCTGCAAAGTTTTGTTGTTTGAACAAGCGATACAATTGGCGACCTGCATAACCATTTTTAAATTTATCTGTGCGAAAGCGACGTATTTTCCACTCAATATCAACAACGGAATTGTCTATACTCAATGTACTCTGGTCTGTATCTGCTACTACAACCCATCCTCTGGGTTTGGTAATACGGACCATCTCAAATAAGACTTTCTCAGGATTTAACATGTGTTGAAACAAACGTTCACTACGACAGGCGTCAAAGTAATTAGAACCATAGGGAAGTGACATTGCGTCAGCATATTCGTGTATTACCCTATCTGCAACACCAGCTTCTTTTGCTTTTTTGTTAGCGGTTACAATCATCTGGTTGTCTATATCTATTCCAATCACTTGGCCAATAGGACCAACAAATTTGGCTAATGGAATTGTATCTATTCCTGAGCCACAGCCTAAATCGATAACCCGATGCCCGGTCTGTAAATGCATTAATTCGTAGCTACGTTCTTTAAGTGACTTAACTTTTAGAGCAAGGATTTTTAGATATTCTGAATTGACATATCCAAGATACTCAGTTTGAGACATTTTTTCCTCCTTGTTTGTTTTTTCAATATAGATTGACTTTTACTCATTTTAAAACATTGCTTATGTACTATTTTAAATATTTCAGTCCGGTGAACGACACCCACCCGCCTGATGTGGACGGCATGTACATAGGCGGAGGATACCCGGAACTATTTGCACCGGAACTGGCTGCCAACGAGGAAATGCGGGACCAGATCAAAGAGATGTCCGGGTCCGGTCTTCCTATCTTTGCAGAATGTGGGGGGCTTATGTACCTGACCCAGGCACTTATCACTGGAAAGATACGATCATCATCCTACCGCAGTGCAGATATGCCTGAAGGGGAACACCTGATGGTGGGCGCACTGCCTGGCAAGACATTGATGGGGCATACCAGGGTGGTAAGTTACAGCCAGGGCAGTTTTATTGAGGATACTCCGGTAAGCACTAAAGAGAATATGTTTTTAGGGCATGAGTTCCATCATTCAGAGATCATCGACCTGCCAAAGGATGCAAAGTTCGGGATTAAACTGACAAGGGGCACAGGTATAAAAGAGATGTATGACGGCTTGATGTCAGGAAATACACTGGGTGTTTATTCCCATTTGCTGCAGCTTCTTACCAGGAGTTTCCGATCAGGTTTGTGGATGCTTGCTTGAGGTGAGTCACGATCCCGGAAGTCGATATGCTCTGTCCGAGGCATTCGGTTGATGCTCAGGCATTTGATGCACCCTTAGGTTGTTTTGTTCAGATATTTTTCGAACGAAGCGCACGTTTTATCGTTTTAATGTTGCCTTAGCATTTTTTCCCATTTTAGCCTAATAAGCCGTCTACATCGGTAGAAGCAGGAAATACACATATATTTTTGTATAAAGTAACTATTTATAATGTTGCCTTTACCCGTTCATCATGTGACATATTAGCCAAATTCTCAACTTCTTTTATATCCAATTTAAGTCCCTTAGCCACCCGACGACCATAATCCTGATCTGCCTTGAAAAATAGTGCTGTCTGGCGGAGTTGTATACGCTTTTGCGCTCCCCCAAGATGACCAATAATATTACCTGCCAGATTCTCACGGTCCTGATCGCTCATCACATCCCGATACAGATTACCGGGTTGAACAAAATCATCGTTTGGATGTGTATATTTGTAACGATCTGCTTGTCCGGAGATTTCTATGGGAGGTTCTTTTGCAGAAATATCTGGCTCAGGCCCATGAAAACTGTTTGGCCAGTAATTCGGACCGCTACCACCGTTTGTATCGGTACGCATAGATCCATCACGCTGATAGCTGTTCTCATTTGCATTTGTCGGTGCATTTACTGGCAACAAGTGGTAGTTCGGACCCAGTCTGTGAAGATGGGTATCATGATACGAGAAAAGACGACCCTGGAGCATCTTATCCGGAGAAGCGGCAATTCCCGGCACAAGGTTCCCCGGGCCGAATGCAGCCTGTTCAACTTCTGCAAAGTAATTTTCAGGGTTACGGTTCAAAACCAGCTTTCCAACCTCGATTGGTGGAAAGTCAGCATGGGGCCAGACTTTAGTGATATCAAGGATATCAAAACGGTAATCCTTTGCCTGCTCCGGGGTCATTATCTGCATCTGGAGAGTCCATGATGGGTAATCTCCTCGTTCAATTGCATCATAGAGATCCCGTGTAGCATGGTCGGGATCCTTGCCGCGCATAATCTCTGCTTCCTGGCGGGTTAGATTTTTTATTCCCTGATCAGTCTTGAAATGATATTGCACCCAGAAATATTCGCCCTTCTCATTATACCATTTAAAAGTGTGACTGCTATAGCCATTCATGTTTCGAAATGAGGCTGGAATGCCACGATCGGAAAAGAGGATGGTTACCTGGTGAATTGATTCAGGCGTCAGGGAAAGGAAATCCCAGAACATATTCGGATCCTTACAGTTGTTGGCAGGGTTACGCTTTTGTGTATGTATGAAATCTGAAAATTTTAACGGATCACGTATGAAAAAAACCGGGGTATTATTCCCTACAAGATCATAGTTTCCTTCTTCGGTATAAAACTTCAACGCAAATCCTCGTGGATCACGCTCTGCATCTGCTGAACCCTTTTCTCCTCCTACAGTTGAAAACCGGGCAAATACTTCAGTTCGCTTGCCAATTTCGGAAAGGAACTTTGCCTTTGTATATTTGGTAACATCTGCAGTAACCTCAAAGTAACCACTCGCACCTGCCCCCTTTGCATGCACTACACGTTCAGGGATACGTTCGCGATCAAAGTGAGCTAACTTCTCAAGCAGGTGAAGATCCTGCATCAGAACAGGACCTCGTTCTCCGGCAGTAAGGCTATTCTGGTCGTCAGCGACTGGTATCCCAAAAGCAGTAGTCAATCTATGTTTCTGATTGTTGTTACTCATTATAACTCCCAACTGTTTATTTTAATTAGAACATTTTCTGTTGTAGAATGATATGATGAGATGTATATTTATATACTTCGCCTTTAATTTTAATATCTTCGCTATTCATCCGAGATTACGTTCATGGATACTACAACTAATACTGCCGATTA
>Ga0255380_10208_pt1 | contig 9955 bp, 7 predicted proteins | sample ANMaggSeSYBR01G8_FD_182107 | JGI IMG/M metagenome (GOLD analysis project Ga0255380, IMG submission 182107) | Sediment cell enrichment communities from methane seep in Santa Monica Basin, California, United Staets - ANME aggregate JGI... | ecosystem: Environmental > Aquatic > Marine > Cold seeps >... | reverse complement strand
TTTTAAAAAAGACGTTGATGACTTACGAAATTCTCCAGCGTTGAAAATTATAGAACTACTCATGAAACGAGGCGCACAAAGAATTAATTATAATGATCCTCATATACCGGAAATAAAAGTAGGCGATCAAAAATTCAAATCATTACCGCTAACAAAGGAATTACTTCAGGAGCATGATGTCGTTGTCATTACAGCCGCACATTCTAAATACGATGCACAGTTTATTGTTGATCACTCCAAATCAATTGTTGATACAAGAAATTTAACCAAAGACATCAAAAACAATCTGCATAAGATAGTGAAGTTAGGTTCTGGCAGAGGGTTTTACACTGATATTTTTGACAGTGAATAAAACTAATTTTATTAGCTAAGTGAAATAAAAGAAAGATGCTTTGATGCACTTACTGAAACTATCAGTATTAATGGAAAAGTTTAAAGTGAACTAAAGTGCACTAAAGTATTTAAAAACCTAAAATGCGCTAAAGTTAAAATTTTAAATAGTGTGTGAACGAAAACCCCATTTTCTGTCATTTCGACCGAAGGGAGAAATCTGTAAGTGCAATAGTTTTAGGGATAATCAGATTCCTCGACTCCGCTTCGCTCCGCTCGGAACGACATATTCTGCTAGTTTTCGTTCAAGCACTAAATAAGAAAATAGAAAAAACAAATATCGCCCACAGGATTAGAATCTTCCTTTGGCTTATTTTTATTAATCTGCCGAAGGAAGACTCTTTTTCAGATGGATTACTTGTTTACTGAATATTATGATAAAAGAAAAAATTAAAATTTTAAACATCGTCGGCGCCCGACCCAATTTTATGAAAATCGCGCCTATCCATCGGTTGATGGAGGCGTCAGAAAAAATTGAACCAATTTTGTTACACACGGGGCAGCATTACGACCGCATTATGTCCAAAATATTTTTTACAGACCTGGAGCTTCCTGAACCTCAAATCTATCTCGGCGTTGGTTCGGGAACTCATGCCCAGCAAACCGGTCAGGTGATGATTGAACTGGAAAAGGTGGTATTGGAATTAAAACCCGATCTTGTTTTGGTTGTCGGCGACGTGAACTCTACCTTAGCCGCATCGCTGGTTGCTACAAAATTACAGATTCCAGTCGCTCATGTTGAAGCCGGGCTGCGAAGTTGTGACCGGACAATGCCCGAAGAAATTAACCGCATTGTTACCGATTCCGTTGCAGAATATCTTTTCATTACTGAAGATAGCGGACAACAGAACCTGTTAGCTGAAGGAGTTTCTCCCGATAAAATATTTTTTGTCGGCAATGTGATGATTGATTCGCTGCTCTTTTTTAAAAATAAAGCCCGGGGTTCAGATGTTTTAAATCGCCTTAACTTAGATCATCAACCATATTCACTATTAACGCTTCATCGCCCCAGCAACGTGGACAATCAGCAAAATTTTATTCAGATTTTGAATGCGTTTGAAAAAATTGAACGCAAAATCCCGATCGTTTTTCCAGTTCATCCCCGAACAAGGAAAATGATTGATCAACTCGATCTTGGCGCCAGAGTCGAGGCAATGAAAAATTTCAGGCTGATCGATCCATTGGGTTACCTTGATTTTTTACACTTAATGGAAAACGCCACCTTTTTGTTGACCGATTCCGGCGGCATTCAGGAAGAAACCACGGTACTGGGAATTCCCTGTCTCACGCTTCGTGAAAATACTGAGCGACCTGTTACTGCGGAACTTGGAACAAATGTCATTGTAGGAATGGATACCGATAAGATTGTTAACGAGAGTTTCCGAATTTTAGCAGGGGAATTTAAAAAAGGTGAAGTTCCACCGCTCTGGGATGGTAAAGCAGCCGAGCGGATTGTTGGAATTTTAGAAGATAAGCAATAGTTCAGTTTTATTTTGGGACACCGATTTTCGCAGATACACGCAGATAAAAAAATATTTAAAAAATTTTTTGCCCAATTTTAAATTGGTTGTGAAGTACATTTCTTATAAAGACAAATACAATAAATTCAATCAGCGAAAATCAGCGTTAATCTGCGTCCAATTCTAATACACATGTACAGTTACAAAGATAAGTTATTCAGAAACATTTTAATCACCCATGCCCAAGTCGATAGAAAAAATTTTTCTTTTTTGCAGTGATTTTATCACTATTAATTTAACTTTTTTTACCTGGGAACTGTTACGCCAGCAACTTGGTTTCTACACCGAAGAAGGTTTTTTCTTTAATTTTTACCTGTCGTTCATTATCTTTATCTTCTGGTTTTTGCTGTTTGCTTTTTTCGGTCTTTACCGGTCATGGTACGCACAATCCCGGTTCGATGAATTTGTTACCGTATTAAAAACCATGTCGATTGGCGTGTTTATCATTTTTATAGCTACGATTGACATACGAATTGACGTGCAATCAACTCCTTCGCTCAGTAGAATGCTTATACTTTCTTATTGGCTATTGCTTATATTTTGGGTGAGCCTGGGACGAATTTTTCTCAGAACAATTCAAAGAAAGTTGCTTGAACGTGGAATTGGCAGGCGGAATACACTAATTGTTGGCTGGAATGATAAAGCCCACCAAATTTATGAAAAATTGAAACGAGCCCCGGCGCTGGGATATGAAGTTGTTGGATTTATTTCTCTTTCCCGAAGCAATATTAATAAAACCTATCATGATGTATCAGTTGTTGGTTCATATAAAGATATTCCCTCTATTGTAAAAAAGAACAAAGTTGAAGTAATTATTATTGCCGTAAAGGAAAGTTCGCCAAAACAGGTGATAAATATTATCTCCCGCTGTGATAACCTGCCGGTTAATTTAAAAATCGTGCCTGACCTTTATGATATTGTAATGGGTTATGGCAGAACAAATCAAATTTACGGAATTCCATTAATTGAAATACTTCCGCAACTTATGCCGCCCTGGGAAAAACGTATTAAACGATTAATGGACATTGCGGCTTCCCTGGTGGTATTAACAGGTTTTGCTCCAATTTGGATTTTGATTGCCATTGCAATAAAATTGGAATCACGAGGTCCTGTTTTATTCAAACAGACAAGAGTGGGGCAAAATGAAAAAATTATCAAAATATATAAATTTCGCTCTATGGTACACCGAGCCGAAAAAGAGACCGGACCGGTATGGGCAGATGAAAAAGATCCGCGAGTGACCCTGATCGGGAAAATCATAAGAAAATTAAGAATCGATGAAATACCTCAATTTATCAATATTTTATTTAATGATATGAGTCTAATCGGTCCGCGACCGGAACGACCGTATTTTGCTGACCGCTTGAAACAGGTAATTCCGCTCTATTCGCGCCGCCATCGAATGAAACCGGGCATCACCGGCTGGGCACAAATTAAAGGCGGTTATGATACCACCATTGAAAATGTGCGGAATAAATTGGAATACGACCTTTTTTATATGGAAAATATGTCCCTGCGGATGGACTTGAAAATTTTACTGCGAACGTTGTACATTATGATTGCCGGGAAGGGACAGTGATTTGTAAATAGGTAATTGGATAATAAAGGTAAAGGGTATAGTTGTCATTTCAAGAGAATGAATTATTATTGTTTAGTTAACCGTTTACAATTGACAATTAATTTTTAATATTGAATTATAAAGAAAAAAATTGACAATTGTGAATTGAAAATTGATAATTGACAACAAAAAAACTCTTTTTCTCTTAGCTTGACGGCTATTGTGTATATTGAATAACACATTCAAAATCGAGGTTTGAAAAATAAGAAAATTTATTCAACATACCAATTCTTATTTCGCAAGAAACACATATCTCTTAATCTTAATCTTTTACCTTTACCTTTGCCTTTGCCTTCTAAATTCCGATTGTAATAATCCAAATTTTTAAAGATTGAACAAGACAAACCGAGGTAACAACAATGCTTGATATTAAATTTATTCGCAATAATGTAGAAAAAGTAAAACATGCGATTGAAGTAAAAAATGATTATGCTGATGTTGACAAATTAATCGAATTGGACACAAAAAAACGAAAGATATTAATTGAAGTTGAAGAACTCAAACATCAGCGTAATACAGTTTCTGAAGAAATTGGCAGATTGAAGAAACAGAAGCAAGATGCCACAGAGATTATTGCTAAAATGAAAACAGTCTCAGAGCAAATAAAAAAATTAGACGAGACTATTAAAAATTTAGATGAACAGCTTTATGAAATTTTAATATACATACCCAATATTCCGCATTCATCGGTTCCAGAGGGAAAAGATGAGACAGCAAATTTAGAAATAAAGCGCTGGTGTGAGCTGCCGGAGAGTGACTTCAAATTGCTGCCCCATTGGGAAATTGGTGAAAAATTAGGGATTGTTGATATTGCTGGAGGTTCCAAAATAGCGGGGTCATTTTTTATTAATTATATGGGACTGGGCGCTCGATTGCAGCGGGCATTGATTTCTTTTATGCTGGATCTTCATATCCAAAAACATGGTTATACCGAGGTTTATCCGCCATTTCTTGCCAACAGGGATAGCATGTTCAACTCTGGACAACTGCCAAAACTGGAAGATGATATGTATTACGCATCTACTGACGACTTGTTTCTTATCCCGACAGCAGAGGTGCCAGTTACTAATCTGTTAAAAGGTACAGTATTAAAAAACGAACAATTACCAACATATTATACCGCGTACACTCCATGTTTCCGCCGCGAGGCAGGAACCCACGGCAAAGATACGCGCGGGCTGATTCGCATTCATCAATTTGATAAAGTGGAAATGGTTAAATTTGTAAAACCGGAAACTTCTTATGACGAATTAGAATCGCTGTTACAAAATGCTGAAGAAGTGCTGCAATTGCTGGAATTACCCTACCGGGTTTTAACTTTGGCAACTGGTGATTTGAGTTTTGCCGCAGCAAAATGTTATGACATCGAAGTCTGGGCTGGCGGGCTTGATAAATGGCTCGAGGTTTCTTCGTGCAGTAATTTTGAGGACTTTCAAGCGCGCCGGGCAAATATCCGCTTTAAACGCACCCCATCGGCAAAGCCGGAATATGTTCATACGCTAAACGGATCCGGGTTGGCATTGCCGCGCACCGTGATTGCAATCCTGGAAAATTATCAGACTGATGAAGGGACTGTCATCGTTCCCCAGGTTCTTCGCGAATATATGGGAACGGATGTCATCAAATAAAAATAATAAAAGTGACCATCACCTTCAAGGTGACGGTCACTTACTGTTCTAAAATAAAGGAATATATATGAACAAAAAACTAATCATCGGTGGCGGAATAATTCTATTGGTAGTCGCTTACCTGTTCTGGTCTGGCATGAAAGAGTCGTCTGTTTATTTTTTGACGGTCGATGAATTTTTTGCCCAGCAGGAAGAATTTACTGGCAAAGGCGCTCGTGTCAACGGCGAAATTGTTCCCGGTTCAATTAACTGGGATGCTCATAATCTGATTTTAACCTTTCAATTAACTAATGGCGGCAAGGTGTTGGATGTGCGCCACAAAGGCGTGGCTCCTGATACTTTTTCTGAAGACGTGTCTGTTGTTGTGGAAGGAAAGTACGGAGACGGAATTTTTCATGCAACCCAGATTATGACTAAATGTCCATCAAAATATGAAGCAAAAAAGGAATAATAAGGAGAATTTAATTGGCGTTAGGATTTTATCTTTTACTTGCTGCTTTTGCTCTATCTGCTTATTCAACCTGGGCAGGAGCTTCCGGAATCAAATTAAATAAAAATTCATTGGTCAAGAATGCCCAAAAGGCTATTTACGGTCAGTTTTTTCTGGTAACGATTAGTGTTGTTTTTTTAGCATACTCTTTAATAACACGTGACTTTTCATTAAAATATGTTGCAGAATATTCCGATAGACAATTACCAATGATTTACACAATTTCTGCGCTCTGGGCGGGTCAGGCTGGTTCATTGCTGTTCTGGGCGTGGCTGCTGACTATCTTTAATGCGCTTTATGTATTTATTAATCGCAATCGCCAGAGCAAGCTTTATCCTTATGTGTTCACCATCCATAGTGTTGTTACGCTTTTCTTTTTAATGCTGGTTGTCTATACATCAAATCCGTTTGAAAAATTGCCGCACCTTCTGCCGGATGGTTATGGCTTGAATCCATTATTACAGAATCCGGAAATGATATTTCATCCACCGACCCTATTTCTTGGATTTGCAGGATTTACTCTTCCGTTTGCTTTTGCATTGGCAGCTTTAATTAAAGGCAATCTTTCCAGCGAATGGTTAGACCAGAGCCGCAACTGGACCCTGTTTGCCTGGATTTCACTGACAATCGGAAATTTGTTGGGAGCGCAATGGGCTTATGTCGAATTAGGATGGGGCGGATACTGGGCATGGGACCCGGTGGAAAATGCTTCCCTGCTGCCCTGGTTGACTGGCACTGCCTTTGTCCATTCGCTCATGGTTCAAAAAACGCGTGATATGATGAGGGGCTGGAACGTAACTCTTATTATTACAACATTCCTGCTCACAATTTTAGGGACATTCATCACGCGCAGCGGAATTATTTCATCAGTGCATGCGTTTGGCAGGTCAAATATAGGCACATTATTTTTAGTATTTATGGGGGTTATTCTGACAGTATTTTTGATACTCATTTTCTGGCGCTGGCAAAAATTACAATCAAAAACAAAAGTAGAATCGTTCTTAAGCAGGGAATTTAGTTTTTTGCTCAACAATTTTATTTTTATCGTGTTGATGGTCGCCATTTTGTGGGGAACAATGTACCCTGCTTTTACAGAAATTTTTATCGGCAAGCAGATAGCTTTAGGTGAAATCTATTTTAATAAAATTTCCGTACCCATTGGAATATTTTTAATTTTTCTACTATCTGTCTGCCCATTATTTTCCTGGAAGCAGACAAAAAATAACAAGCTCATAAAAAAAGCGATTATTCCGGTAATTGGGACAACCGTTTTTATCATCATTTTATTGATTAGTGGTATCAGGCATTTTAATTCTTTACTTGTGCTGGGGTTCAGTTTTCTCACTGTTTCAGTAATTTTTGCAGAAATTATTCAGGGAGCCATTTCCCGAAAAAATTCTCACCAAGAAAAAATACTGCAATCGCTGAGACAGGTTTTAAAATCAAATGTAAGACGTTATTCAGGTTATCTTGTTCATTTGGGCATGGTGATGATTTATGTGGCAATTGTTGGCACCACCGTTTACAAACAGGAAAAAGAGATTACCCTCCCCAAAGGTGCACAAACAACGATAGGTGATTACAGAATAGTTTATTCAAAAATGGGTGAGCGGCATGACGCAAATAAGGATGTCCTGACCGCTGAATTGGTCATTTACAAAGGTGATAAAAAATTGGGAGTGCTTATTCCCGAACGCCATCTTTATAAATCAGGTATGGGCGAACGCCAGCAAACATCAGAAGTCGCGCTCCGTTCAAATTTAAAAGAAGACCTTTACGTAATCTTTGCCAGCTACCAGGATGACGAATCAGCGACTTTCAAAATTTTACTCAATCCAATGATGATCTGGATGTGGATTGGTGGGTTTGTAATTACGGTGGGAGTAATAATTATTTTGGTGCATTCAATCAGGGATAAGAAAACCAGGTCAATGTAATACGAAAAGAAAAAAAATCAAACCACTAATTTCACTAATTACACTAATTATAAAATATTATGACTGGTAAAACTTGGATTTTTCATAAAAATCAGGAAATAAGAATATGAAATCATTACTAAAATTTGCAGTTATTTTTTTAGCGCTAATTTATTCACACGTTTTTGCTCAAACAGGAGAAGTTTCAGGATTCGTTTATAATGGAACTGATGATAGCTCTAAAGTAGCAAACGTTGATGTGAAATTATTTGTTTACCAGGGTCTTAAAATTATTGATGATTCTACTTATTCTACCAAAACAAATTCCAATGGAAAATATCGTATAACTTCACTTTCAAAGGATAGAGCATTAAGTTATTATCCCAGTGTAAATTACAAATCGGTTGTTTATTACGGTGATGGCATGCGGTTTTCTGAGGAAGAGTCAAAATTGGAAAGTAACGTTGTCGTATTTGACACAACAACCGGGATTAAAAAAATTGCCATTCAGTTGGAGCACCTGTTTTTAACTGAAATCGAAAATAAGCTGGAAATAAAAGAAATTTTCATCTTCAAAAATAGCGGAAACAAAACATATGTCGGGGACAAAACCGAACAATCAAACCGTCAATATGTTTTGCAATTTCCCTTGGCGAATAATTTTGAAAATCTTGAACTAATAACACGAGAAGCACAGCATTCAATTTTTGTGGAAAACCAGACTATTTATAAAACTGATTTGTTCCCTCCAGGGACCCAGCAGCTATCGTATCGTTTCCAGGTTCCTCACAGCAAAAAAGAATGGCGCTATTCACGACCGATGATTTATCCTACCAGATCAATAAATATATTTATCGCCAATCCTGAGTTGACACTTGAGGGACCCGGCATAATAAACAATGGTGATTTTAAAATCAGGGGAGAAAATTACCAACATTATTCCGTTCAAAACTTGATGCCGGGCATGCAATTGTCGCTGACGCTGAAAAATCTTTCGGGAAAATCAATCCCTGTTCATTGGATAGTTCTCGCTGCCGTTGCCCTATTTTTAATAATCGGTTTTGCTTATACTTTAAAAAAATCTTAATCGTATAACATAGTGCGGCGATGCTGCAATGATAAAAATTATCCACGAAGATCACGAAGAAAAAAATAAAAACTTATCAAATTTTGACCACCAATATTTTTTTTAATCATGTTGCCAGTAATTATTTTGCCGATTATTTCTACAATAATCTATATAATCGAGTTAACTGAATAGTGACATTATTTTTTAAATATTTTTTTCCGTGTGATTCTTTTATCCGTGTGGATAGATTTGCCCTGTTTGTAAAATATTTTGAGTTCAAAAGGTTTAACTAAATGATCAGAGTTGAAAACCTGACAAAATCCTTTGGTGTTTTTTCTGCGTTGCGTGGAATAGACCTTCAGATAAATTCTGGGGAATTCTGGATTATCGTCGGTCCAAATGGCGCAGGAAAAACGACCCTGCTGAAAATTATTGCCACACTTTCTCATCCTACCAGCGGTGCGATTGAAATAAATCAAACAGACCATCAACAAGCTAAGTTGCAAATTAGAAAACAAATCGGATTTATCGGTCACCAAAATTTTTTATATGACAACTTAACTGCCGAAGAAAATCTAAAATTCTACGCCCGCATGTACAACTTAAAAAATCGTAGGGAATTGATTGCCGCCAAATTGAACCAAGTCGGACTTTCTGACCGGGGAGATGATTTGGTGAGAAATTTTTCTCGCGGCATGCAGCAGCGGTTGACAATTGCCCGAGCACTGTTGAACGAACCCCAGATAATTTTATTGGACGAACCATTCGGCGGGCTGGATCAACAGGGAATCGACCTGTTTTCAGAATTATTGACTTCATTAATCTCTCCAGATCGAATTATCATTATGACAACGCATAATCTGCAGCTCGGCTGGGAATTGGCAACTCATTATGCCATTCTCTCAAAGGGCAGAATCGTTGATCAAAAACCAATTAGGGAAGTCAACTTTAATAAATTTAAAGAACGGTACCGGACTTTGACCGGGGAGAACAATTAAAAATGCAGATGCGCGCAATTTTAACAATCACCTGGAAAGATATCCTGTCTGAATTCCGCAGCCGTGAAACCCTGTCCTCGATGTTGATTTTCTGTCTGATTGTGGTCGTCATTTTTAATTTTATGTTTGAGCCGGGTTCCACGATAATCAGCGAAATGATTTCCGGAATATTGTGGGTGGCGATTACTTTTGCAGGAATTTTAGGTCTTAACCGGTCGTTTATTTATGAAGTGGACCAGGGCTGCTTGCTCGGTTTGCTTCTCTGCCCGGTGGAACACTATGTTATTTATTTCGGAAAAATGCTGGGCAATTTTTTCTTCATGCTC
>Ga0255380_10203_pt1 | contig 10034 bp, 3 predicted proteins | sample ANMaggSeSYBR01G8_FD_182107 | JGI IMG/M metagenome (GOLD analysis project Ga0255380, IMG submission 182107) | Sediment cell enrichment communities from methane seep in Santa Monica Basin, California, United Staets - ANME aggregate JGI... | ecosystem: Environmental > Aquatic > Marine > Cold seeps >... | reverse complement strand
TATTATCTTTAAGGGAAGATCAGTACCGCCCAGGCTATCATATTTTAACTGGGGTCAATCCACTCTTGAAATAGAAGAAGGCACCGGTTATACTGAAGGCACCAATTCATTGAAATGGGTTCAGGGAGATGAATGGGGCAATGGTTGGACAGGTGTAGGATATAATATTGATCCTCCCTACAATATGGCTGTCGTATGGTCAACAGATTCACTTAAATTCAAATTAAAAGCCGAAGCCGGTACTGGCGCGATACGTGTACAGTTTGAAGACGGAACTGCCAAAGTGGGGCAGGTTTTTGATCCAATTGCTGATGACGCATGGCATTACTATGCTTTCAAATTATCAGAAATGCCTTACCAGGACGGCACTTCAAATATAGATTCATCAGCGGTATCAACATTTCAAATTATGGCTGAAGGAACCGGTGTTGCTGGAACAACACTATATTTCGATGATATTTGGACCGGCAACCCGGGAATAGATGTAGTCGCTCCAGAGGAGCCAACAGGAATTAACGCCATCGCCAGTGATTACTACAACCTGGTAATCTGGGAAGATGTGCCAGGAGAATCAGGTGAAACTTATACTGTCTATGCCAGCACAGAGCCAATTTCTGATCTGACTGATCCAGAAGTTGATCTTGTTGCATTAGTCGTTGAAGAAAATACACAAACCGCGGTACATTGGATTTATTACCCATTGGTTGAAGCCGAGGTAACTTATTATTACGCCGTAATGTGTAAGGATGAAGCTGGTAACGAAAGCGCCACTTTTGGCGTCAGCTCAGTGGCTACCACCAATACTGCTAAAGCAATTCCAACGATTTCACTTAATCCTCCGACGGATTTTGCTGCTGATGGAGATTTAAGCGAATGGGAAGATAGCGGAATTATGCCGTTTGTTCTTACTCCGGAAGATGATTATGTGCCTTATGGTACTATCGCCGATAGCAATGATCTTAAAGCAACTGTTTATTTAGCAATAGACCCAGATTATATTTATATCGCTATCGACGTTGTTGATGACGTATTCCATTATGGCGCTGGAAACTGGTGGGACCAGGATGCTTTTGAATTTTTTATCGGACTCTATAATGCGCGCGGTCCCAAACATACCAGCATCAAGCGCGGGGAAGAGCCGGATTATAAGCTGATTTTCCTCAAAGATCAACTGGCAAATGATTACAATAGCATGGATGTAATTTATACTCCTACTGATGAAAATTACTATTATGAAGATTTTGGCGGTGTTGATTATGTGGCTGAAGCAAAAGTTCCTCTCGACTTAATTGCTTTTGGTGATGATGTGCGGTTTCAACACATACGCGGTATGCGTATTCCGCTGGAACTTTATTTCCATGATAACGATGGATCAGGCTGGGAAGGTAATCTTGGTCGATCTCCATTTAATACCGATCGTGCCTACCTGGATCCTTCCGAATGGGAATATACCTGGATTGGAGATACAACCCATACACAAACTGGTGTTGAAGATGCTGGCGAGAAATTGGTTGTAACATCTTATAGCCTGTCTCAAAATTATCCCAATCCATTTAACCCAACAACTACCATTGATTATTCGTTGGCAAAAGATGGATTGGTTAAGGTTGAATTGTACAATACATTAGGGCAAAAATTAGAGACCCTGGCAAATGAACACAAATCAGCTGGCAGGTATTCTATTAATTTTAACGGAGAGCATTTATCATCTGGTGTCTATTTTTACAGAATCGAAGTTAGTGATTTTGCGCAAACCAGAAAAATGCTTTTGATGAAGTAAAATGAACAACAATGAGGTACAGTCCCGAAAATATGGGATTGTGCCTCAATTTTTTTAAATAATTAGACGGGATTTACAGGATTTTCAGGATTGTATAAAAAGAATTGGGAAGATTGGAATAATGGAATAGTGGAAATAAAATTCATCAATCCAATATTCCATTATTCCAGTATTCCGCTGCGTTTTATCCAGCTTATCCTGTTAATCCAGTCAGAAAAGATACTTTTATTTTTCAATAAAATTTTGTACCTTTGAGTAATCAAATTTTAGCAATAAATTCAAAAGGATGATTATCATGAACAAAAAAAGAGAAAGAATATTTTTATTTCTCGTGTTATCTTTGCTGTTGTTTCTATCAGGTGAACAAATTTATGCGCAGACTACGGGCAAAATTGCCGGCAAAGTTACTGATAAAAAAACAGGAGAACCGTTAGTCGGAGCAAATATTGTTATTGATGGGACAACAAGAGGAGCGGCTGCTGGTTTGGATGGAGAATTTTTTATTATCAACGTTCCGCCTGGAATTTATACCCTGAAGATACAAATGATGGGCTATAAAATAATGCGCTATGACAAAGTTCATGTTTCAGTTAATCGAACAACTGACGTTGATGTAAAAATGCACGCAACTATAATTGAAGGAGAGGAGATTGTTGTTCAGGCGGAAAAGGTGGCTATTAAAAAAGACCAGACCAGCACGGTCAGAAATGTATCTTCCGATCAAATTGATATGCTGCCGGTTGAAAGTGTCGGCGCTGTCGTAGCAATGCAGGCAGGTGTTGTGAACGGTCATTTTAGAGGCGGCAGGAGCAGCGAAGTCGCTTATTTAATTGACGGCGTCGAAGTTACCGAATCTTTTGGCGGAGAAGGAAGGTCGGTTGATTTGGAACCAGAGGCAATTCAAGACCTTGAAGTTATTACCGGAACTTTTAACGCCGAATACGGCAATGCAATGAGCGGAATTGTTAATGCAGTAACAAAGGAAGGCGGAGCAAAAATTCATGGTTCGGCTTCAGCAAGCTTAGGAAATTTTTTCACTCCCAATAATGATATTTTTATCGGTTTAAAAAACAGCGAAATAACTCGCAACCAGGATTATAAATTTCAATTAAGCGGTCCAATTTGGGGCAATGGCATAGCTTTCTTTACCAATGTTCGTTACCAGGATAACAAGAATCACTTAAATGGAGTCCGCCGTTTTAATGTTGATGATTACAGCGATTATTCAGCAGATAACTCTGATGAATGGATTACTACAAATACTGGCGATAGTTCATTCATCCCAATGACGCGCAGCAAGAATTTATCATTTTTAGGAAAGGTAACTTTAAAACCATACAGTAATTTTAAAGTCTCTCTTCTCTATAATTATAATGATGATGAGTGGCATGGCTATGATCATGGTTATAAATATAATCCAGACGGGATGGCAATTAGCTATCGTTCTACAAATCTTTACACGATTAATTTGAATCACATGTTATCTCCAAAATTATTTTACGAGCTTAAATTATCATACATGAATACTTATAATGGCTGGTATGTTTTTGAAGACCCACTTGATTCTCACTATTTACACGATGCTTATCACAATAATTCAGGTCCTGGATTTTACACTGGCGGTCAGGAAAAGGGGCATAGCGAACGCACAATGAAAGATTTAAGTAGCAAGTTTGATCTCACCTGGCAGGTTAATCAGCGTCATTCTTTAAAGACTGGCGTTTTATACACAAAACACAATTTAGACAATCATTGGTCTGAAATTCGAAATAAATATTTGGGGACAGACGAGGAAGGTGAGTATTATTATGATTATGAAAAACAGAAACTGATTTTTCCTAACTATCAATCTGTTATTTATCCTAATTCTTCCATCTATTCTGATATCTATCGTGTAAAGCCGATTGAAGTTTCAGGCTATATTCAGGATAAAATGGAGTTCAATGAGATGGTTATCAACCTGGGAATAAGGTACGATTATTTTAATCCCAAAACAGAATATCCATCTGACCGCAGAAATCCAGCCAATCAGCTGGACTTACCCGATACGCTAATGTCCACTTATCCTGATGCTCAGCCACAAACCCAGGTAAGCCCTCGTTTTGGTCTTTCTTATCAATTGGGCAATACGGCGTTACTGCATTTCAGTTATGGTCATTTTTTCCAGATGCCTCCAATGTATGCAATTTACGAGAATAATTCATTGCAGGTGGCGCCAAACGATTATACAACCACTATGGGAAATTGTCAAATAAAGGCGCAACGAACTGTTCAATATGAAATTGGTCTCTGGCAGGAGATTATGAGAGGCATGGGTGTTGAAGTCGCCCTTTTTTATCGGGATATTTATGATTTGTTGAGCGCCAAAATTATCAGTACCTACAACCAGATTGAATATGGTCTTTACAGCAATAAGGATTACGGCAATGCCAAGGGGCTGGAAATCAAGTACGATTTTGTCAGGGATAACTTTTCTGCTTATGTCAATTATACTCTTCAATACACTCGCGGAAACGCTGATAATCCAACCCAGACTTTTAATCGAGCAGGTGAAAGCAGAGATCCTGTCAGCAGGTTAATTCCGATGAGCTGGGATCAGCGGCATACATTAAATATAACTGTCGGCTATAATACGGCTGATTATGGCGTTACATTAACAGGTTATTACAATTCAGGAACACCATTTACCTGGCTTCCGATGGATGATGATTTAATCAGGCGTGGTATTCTCAGGGTTAATCTTTATCCAAACAACAACTGGCAACCGAGCCGTTACAGCGTTGATTTAAGCAGCTTTTGTGATTTAATGGTAATTAAAGATATGAAATTTAGATTAACGCTGAATGTTTACAATTTACTGGATCGCTTAAATGACGAATGGGTTGATGCGCGTTCCGGACGTGCTTACACAACAATTATTCGAGAGACAGATGTCGGAAAACATAAAAGTGATTTCAATGATTATTTAGATAGAGTTCAGAATCCGTCAATGTATTCTGCACCGCGTTTGGTTAAGGTTGGATTGGGAGTTGTTTTTTAATTTGAATTATGAATATCGAATTTTGAATATCGAATTTCGAAATTCATCATTCCTTGTTCGATATTCGATATTTAAAGAAATGATAATAATTCACCTGTATTCACATTTGATAATTAAAAGATTGATTTACGAACAAGTTGAAAATCCCAATTTATCGGGGGATCAACGATTTTTGATTTATGAGGGAATACAGTGTAGAAAACATAAATCATAAAATCAAAAATACTTCTAAAATCGTAAATCGTTAATCCTTGTTCTGAGATCAAAATAATAATTAGCATGGATGTTGAACTTTTGCAAAAAATGAAATTTGAAGAGGTATCAATATGAAAAAAATAACTAACTATTTACTAATGGTTTTTCTGCTGCAACTTGCCGCTGCAACTACTCTGTTAGGACAGGGCAAAGTTTATGATGGACCTGAAGACCCTGCCGGAGATATTGCGGCTGAAAGAGAAGGCTACATGACAGGAAATCGTGTGTTTCTCTATTTTAGAAATACAACCGAACTTTCAGATTGGCCTAAGGTTGAGGTCTCCAAATGGCCTAATACTTATGAAGGTGTTAAAATGCTCGATGGGATTGGTTTGCTGATTGGCGCATCAGTTTTTATTGAAAATGATTCGATTCCGGTAACTGATTCCACTCGAATAAAACTGCTTGATGCTATGGGTCAATTAGACACTCTGTATTTCCTGCAAACCAGTTATCGCGAAGAAATGGACACCGACCCGACCGGCACTGTAGAATGGGGACTGTATCCTGTGTTTGGCTATTTTAATGAAATCAGCGAATATCCTGCAATGAGTAATAAACCTTCTTCCTGGCCCACAGCAGGCTGGCCCGCAACAAATTATGAACTCAAATGGGCTGGCGAATGGGATGGTCGTTTTGGCAGGGGAGTTAAGTATGCTGATTTGGAAACATATTTTGTTGCTAATGATGCCCAGGACCAGGAATGTTTGGGCCCGGAAGATAAAGTGAAATATTACCCGAGACCGGGAAAATTCATTGGCGATATTCGTTCTAATGTTACAATTCAAAAAGGTGCGCCTTGGGGAGGAATTGGTATTCGAGTGGAGCAGCGGGGATTTCAATGGAACAATCCTCAGGCAAGGGATGCACTTTTCTGGGAATATACGATTGCCAATATTTCAGATTATGATTTAACAGAAGTAGCTTTTGGCTACTGGGTGGACAATGCCATTGGAGACGCCATTGCCGGAGCCGGTGATGATGATGAATTAGGATATTTTGATATTAAAATTGACATGGCATATTCCTGGGACATTGATGCTATCGGGCAGGCGGGATTCCCAACCGGTACAATGGGCTTCGCCTATCTTGAAAGCCCCGGACTCGGCTATGATAAAATTGATAATGATGATGACGGACTTATTGATGAACTAAGAGATAATGAAGCTGCAATAGAAGTTGGTCCTTATGATGGAATTTCTAATTTATCTGCATTTTTAGAATTTTACCGGTTGTCAGAAGAAGATTTGCGCGAGCATTGGGATGCTGATGAAGATCAGGACTGGGATGACGGAATCGACCTCAATGGCGATGGTATTTATCAATCAACTGAATATGCCGGCGATGATGTGGGACTTGATGGCGTTGGTCCCAATGAATTAAATTATACCGGACCTGACGAAGGCGAATGTAATCATAAACCCGATTATAAAGAAGGAGTCGGCTGCGAGCCAAATTTTGCAGCCACTGACGTTAGCGAGTCAGATATGGTGGGACTTACTTCATTCCTGTTATTTCAGGTGCCGAGTCATGTGCCTCCCTACACGAGATGGTTTAGAAATGACAAATCAATGTGGGAAATAATCGGCAGAGATACGCTGATAGAAAGTGTTGAGTGGCGGTCAAATCTTATTGAATGTTTTGCTTCCGGTCCGTTTCCGCTCTACAAGGGAAGAACTGAAAGGATTTCCATGTCAGAGTTACATTCCTACGATCCGTTAGAAGGCTTAAATTCTGACGAACATTCAGCGCCAGCACTTTTTCAACAAAAACGAATTGTGCAAATCATTTATGAAAAGGATTACCGATTTGCCCAACCGCCTAAAATGCCAACTCTCACAGCAACCCCTGGCGATGGCAAGGTAGTTTTAACATGGGATAATGTAGCAGACACAAAAACTCGTGACCCTTTTGTTGGCAATGTGAATGATTTTGAAGGTTATAAATTGTTTCGCGCTACTGATAAAAAAATGGCTGATTCTGAGGTTATCACTGATGGGTTTGGAACTCCCATGTTTAAAAAACCAATCTTTCAGTGTGATTTGAAAGATGAACGGTTGATGTTTACTGACTTCGGTTTAGTTAACGGAGTCGGCTATAATTTAGGTTATGATACTGGAATTACACACTATTTTATTGATAATAATGTGCAGAACGGCAAAACATATTATTACGCGCTGGTGGCTTATGATTACGGTGCGCCAGATATTGGCCCCGGCATCGCTCCTTCTGAAAACACGATAATCATTGAACTCGATGAATCTGAAGAAGTTACGGGTTATGGACCTAATGTGCAAATTGTAACTCCTCATCAAAAAGCCGCAGGATATATTGAAGATGAATTAATTGAATCAGATAATTCAAAAACAATAGGGACAGTGTCAGTTGTCCCTGAAATTCTATCGAAAAATGCTTTAAAATCAAATCACACTTATAAAGTAAAATTCAGGTTGGACACGCTCGGAACAGTAGATGATTACGATTATGGAATTCGTTACACAAATAGCGGTTTATATGTATATGACCAAACTGATAATGACGCTTTGGTTTATCAAGAAACGCAAGCGAAATATGCAGAAGATAATTTAGTTTACAATGATTCATTAAATTATTGGAGTATTAACAGTTCAAAGGAAATAGCCACTGATGTTTTTGATGGTATGCGGTTAACAATCAATATGAATTTTGAAACAGCTTATTACGACCAAACCAATTCTGGCTGGCTAATTGGCGATGCTCCAATTTATATTTCGCCTACAGTGGACGAATTTCAATTTTATCCATGGGACTATGATATAATTTTTGCTGACAATGATTCATTCTATGTCGGAAGAACAAATCCCAGTAGAGTTTATGATGACACTCATACAAGAATTAGCAAAGGCAATTTGCTATCACAACAGAAATTTAATTTTATGGTAATTAATAGTACATTTGCTGATTCAATGGATTTGATAGTACATGACCTGAATGCAAATGGTCAATTTGATATGGTAGGCGATCGCATTTTAGTTGGACCTGTTAACTCAACGGGAAAATGGGCAGGAACGGCATTTGTTATTTCGTTTCTGGATAGCAGTAATTTACCTCAGCCCGATGAGGTCTATCATATTACTTTCCAGCGCCCATTTTGGATTACTGATTCGCTAACATTTACAACCACCTCCTATGATTCATTGGATGTAGTCGCGCTTAAAAACACTATGGATAAAATTAGAGTAGTTCCCAATCCGTATATCGCTACAAATTCGATGGAGCCGGCAGTGTCTAATTTTTATTTGAATCAAAGAAGAAGATTGATGTTTACTCATCTGCCATCAAGTTGTACAATTAAAATATTTACAGTAAGCGGTGTTTTAGTTGATGAAATAGAAGTGGAAAATCCTTCTGAAAAGGGAATCGCTCACTGGGATCTGTTGACAAGGGAAGGATTGGACATTGCGGCTGGAATGTACATTTATCATGTTAAATCAAAAGAAACCGGGGATGAGAAAATTGGGAAATTTGCGGTGATTAAGTAACCGGTAAAGGCAAAGGTTAAGGTTAAGAAGAATAATGCTTTTTCCTTAATCTAAATTTAAATCTCAACCTTAATCTTAATCTCAACCTAATAACAATAATAAGGTAATTATTATGAAAAGAATAATAACTGGAATAGTAATAACAACATTCTTTTTTGGCTTAGTAGTATTAAGCTACGCCCAAAAACCTTATCGTGTGGGAACAACCACTGCCAGCTTTTTAGAAATTGGATTTGGGACAGCGGGCAGTGCTATGGGTGATGCTTACGTCAGCGTTGCCAATGATCTGTCTTCAATTTATTGGAATCCAGCCGGCTTGTCTTATATGAAACAGAGCGAAGCCCAATTCATCTATCAGCCGTGGATAGCAGATATTAATACCTCATTTGCTGGTGTTGGTTTGGTATTCCCAACAATTGGAACGTTTGCACTCGGGGTAATTCAGGTTGGATACGGTGATATTGAAGTCACAAATATGCAGATGCAGGATGGCACTGGTGAATTTTATAGCGCAAATGATTTAGCAGTTAGTATATCTTTTGCCCGAAGATTAGCTCAATGGTTTGCGTTTGGCGCATCGGGAAAATTTATCTCTTCAAAAATATGGCACACAAATGCCAGCGCGTTTGCTGTTGACCTGGGTGTTATAGTGAATACTCATTTTTTTTCACCAACTGGCAATCGGAAACACGGATTAAATATTGGCATGAGTATTTCCAATTATGGTACTAAAATGAAATACGACGGCATGGACTTATTGAATCCAATAGATATTTTACCAAATGAAGAAGGTAATTTCAGGGATGTGGCAGGAAAATTTAGCTTGCAAGCTTGGGAACTGCCTCTTATTTTCAGGATTGGCATTTCAGTAACTCCGATAGTAATGGATTTGAATCGCTTAACTTTAGCCGTTGACGCTTTACATCCAAATAATAATTATGAATCGGTTAATATTGGCGCACAATATAAAAGGATAGTTCCTACAGTAGGGGATTTTTACTTGTGCGCTGGCTATAAAGCTTTATTTATGAAAGAATCTGAATATGGATTAGCATTTGGCGGTGGAATGGTTCTGCGACTGATGCATAATATTGGATTAAAAGTAGAATATGCCTATCGGGGAATAGGAGTTTTAGGTAAAACTCATTGTTATACAATTGGAGTGCTATTTTAGAAAATGATTAGGGCCTTTTTTCAGCAAAAAGCCGTTCCACTGAGCGAAGCGACGATGATTCTTACTCTAATTTGAACTGTATTGCTTAATTAAAAGAGATTACAACGCTCGTCAATGGCTGGCTCGCAAAGACATGATTAAACAGTCCATTTACATTAAAATTAATAATAAGTTAAGTTAAATTTTCTGAACTGAGGGCCTAATCAGTTTTTAGAATTTGCTGATTATTAAAAGTTAGATAATGTGTATCAATAAATGGATAAC
>Ga0255380_10204_pt1 | contig 10113 bp, 7 predicted proteins | sample ANMaggSeSYBR01G8_FD_182107 | JGI IMG/M metagenome (GOLD analysis project Ga0255380, IMG submission 182107) | Sediment cell enrichment communities from methane seep in Santa Monica Basin, California, United Staets - ANME aggregate JGI... | ecosystem: Environmental > Aquatic > Marine > Cold seeps >... | reverse complement strand
AAATTAACCCGCTCGGAGGGACAGGCTTTACTCCTTTCATGCCAAATTCAAGCTGGTATTTTCCAGTTTCCTTCTTTTGAAAATAAGGCAGCATCGCCCGCGGCGGTTTGTCGGTAAAAATCTCATCCCAGTCCTCACGAAGAGCAAACTTTTCTAAATCCATTCCACTGTAACCGATTGAATACAAGGCGCCAGCAATGCCTCCCATGCTGGTACCGGCAATAAAATCAATGGGAATCTGCAACGAGTCCAACATCTTCAGAGTCCCAATATGAGCAAAACCTCTGGCGCCGCCGCCTGAAAGCACCAGCCCAATTTTGGGACGGTTGCCAGGATTGCTGCTGAAAACAAAAGTATATTGAAACAAAAGTAACGTTAAAATAATTATGCATGAAAGTTTATATTTTTTATTCATGACGATCACCAATTTATTTTATGATATTTTCCTTTGATTCTATCAAAAGTCTATACCATTATTTTGGCAAGATGTTTCAATTTCTTGCATTATTTTTAAATTAAGGTCTTTCAAAAACATAAAACATCACTTATTGGTGGTTTACGGAGATGTTGTCCACCTTTTCAAACCATCACAAAGTAAAATTAACTACTATATTTATTACAGTTATCAATGTGACATTTAACTGCAATTTTAGGTGGGCTACATCTTATTTCCACCCGTACGAGGTATTACTCAAAAACATATATTCTACTTGACATTTTAACGAAAATATTGTATTATTAATAGGTTGATAAATTAAAGGAAAAACTCATGGAATGGGTACAGGTTCTGGAAATTGTTCTGCCAATAATATTAGCATTGGTCATTGGTTTTCTTTATAATAACAGTAGATTGAACGATGTGAACAAAAGATTTGAAGAAGTGCATCACAGAATAGATGATCTCCGCAGCGATATGAATCAACGATTTGGCGAAATGAATCAATCGATGAATCAACGATTCGCTGTATTACATGAAGATATCCGAGAAATCAAAAATTTTATGATGGAATTTCTGAAAAGGGAACCTGGTTATACAATAAGAGATAAATAATTGGCATTCTATAATAAATTTAGGATATAAAAAAATAAGGATTTGAATATGGAATGGGCTCACGTTTTAGCCATTGTTATGCCAGTCATGTTTGCAATCATTATTGGCATATTTTACAATAACCGCAGGATTGATGATGTAAATCATAGGATAGATGATCTCCGCAGTGACATGAACCAAAGGTTTGCTGTATTACATGAAGAAATCCGTGAAATTAAAAACTTAATGATGGAATTTTTGAAAAGGGAATCTGGTTATACAATAAGAGATAAATAAAAACACTTCATTTTAGAAGTTTAGGATGAATAATGATGAAGTGCACTAAGTGATTTCGATACTACTGTAACTGAAAAAGTTTAACAAAGGTGTAAAATTGAATTAGAGCTATTTTAAAAGTATCATTTTCTTACTCTGATGGAAATCACTCGTTGTAATTCTATAAATATACGTTCCTGAAACCATTGACTTACCATTATTATTTTTACCATCCCAAAATATATTATAAACTCCGGCTGATTTGTCTTCATTCACTAAAGTTCTGATTTTCTGACCTTGTAAATTGAATATTTCTAATTTTACATGGTCTGTTTTTGGGAGTTGATAATTTATATTTGTTGTTGGATTAAAGGGATTGGGATAATTTTGTTTTATACTATATGAACTTGGTATGGAATTCAAATCAACATCATCAATTGCTGTAATGACATAGCTCTCTACACCAAATTGAATTTGATTCCCCTGATCATCATTAGCATAAACATTACTTAAGGTAAGATTTGTTTCAATCGGAGAAATATCTTTTAATTTAATTCTTAATTGTGCTACAACTCCAGAGCCACGAACTCCACCCTGACCAGCTTTCCTGGATATTCCAAAACTTACTTTTCCATTATTCATATCAATTGTTGGATAAAAAATAATATCTTCTCCGAGCCAGCTTTCTGTTTCAGCTTTTACAGAATCAATAAATGAAATGGGCGAATATTCCATTTCAAATGAAATTCCGAACAAATTAGTTACATTTTCAGCAACAAATTCAACCCAGCACCAACTATTTTGTTTCGTGTTGCCAGTTATATTTATTTTTAAAGTTGCACTGTTAGTTTTAGATAATTGATAAACAGGTTCTTGAAATTCCGGTGCTGTTAATAAAGTATGTGTTTTACCCCAATTCAATCCGATTGGTAAAATATCGTTTTGATTTACAATTCCATCCCCAGTAGCATCAGCATAAGTTGCTTTTTCAGGAGTCCATGGAGAACACGTTTGACCAATCCAATTCATTGAAGCATCTGTCCTGGAAGACCCTGTGGAATGCCAATAAAGTCCAATTGGCAGAATATCAGCTTGATTTACAATACCATCATCATTTGTGTCTCCTGGCCAGACTAATAGCCCTACTATTGTAATATTAGCAGAACCAGGGCTTAAACTAATCGGTAAGCTATTCGGATCATTGGCGTTAACGTCTTTAATCGTAAAAGTAATTTGTGTTGAATCTGGTGTTAAATCAGAAATTTTTAATTTGATTCTTGCTACGACACCATCTCCATTGACACCTCCTGCTCCTGACTTTTTTGTAATTCCAATAGCAACTTTCCCGTTTGGATCGTCTGGTGTTGGCATAAAAACAACATCCGATCCTAAAAAACTACCAGCTTCCGAAGAAACGTAATCAATAAAATTTGTATTTGAATAACTTAATACAAAGCTTACACCAAATAAATCCGTAACTGGATTACTACTTGAACCGACTTGAATTTCAACCCAAAATTCTGACCCAGGAGTTTGTGGAGATGATGCAATTGGAAAAATAGGTATTTGTTGCTCAGATTCTCTATATATCCTTACATCATCAACATAACAATACGCAGATGTTGGACAACTCCAGCCACAACAGAAACTTATTCCATCTATAAAACCTTTTGAAGGTACAGTTACGGTTCCCTGGTCAACATCATCAATCCACAGATTGACTTCCCCTGTAATAGGATTACATTTCAATTTAACCTTGTACCATGTTTGCTCAGTTATCTGTGGTTTATTTGGGAAATCTTTAGCCGTTTCCCAACTAACATCAGTAGAATCTATATAGCGAAAATATCCTTCAGTATAAAACTGTTGGGCTACTGTAATAAATCGCGTGTCACCACTCCAAAGTTTTACTCCAGCTCCATCGTTCCAGCCAAAACTATTAACCCAGTGACTGTATTCAACAGTTATGATATCATCCTCGGGAGAAAAACTCCGTGTTACTTTACCACCACCTGTAGGTGTTGAATCACTTATTTTTAGTGAATAATTTCCATTATATGATTTTTCTGTCGTTACTTGTGTAGTTCCATCCGCTAATGTCCACCCATCATAATTGCCGTCCTCAAAATCATCACTGATGGGCAAAGCAGATTCTATATATTTATATATCCTCACATCATCAACATAACAATACGCAGTTGTTGGAGAACTCCATCCACAACCGAAACTTATTCCATCTATAAAACCTTTTGAAGGTACAGTTACGGTTCCCTGGTCAACATCATCAATCCACAGATTGACTTCCCCTGTAATCGCATTACACACTAATTTTACTTTATACCATGTTTGCTCAGTTATCTGTGGTTTATTTGGAAAATCTTTTGCCGTATTCCAACTAACATCAGTAGAATCAATATAACGAAAATACCCTTCAGTGTACACCTGTTGGGCTACTGTAATAAATCGCGTGTCACCACTCCAAAGTTTTACTCCAGCTCCATCATTAAAACCAAAACTATTAACCCAGTGACTGTATTCAACAGTTATGATAGTATCCTCAGGAGAAAAGTTCCGCATTACCTTACCACCACCATTAGGAGTCGAATCACTAATTTTTAATGAGTAATTTCCATTACATGGATTTTCTGTTGTTACTTGAGCTGTTCCGTCAACCAAAGTCCACCCATCATAATTGCCGTCCTCAAAATCATCATTAATCGGGATGTTTTTATTTAAGATATCGCTGATTTCTTCCGCGGACAATGCCTTATTAAAAAAATAAACATCATCTATACAACCATGGAAAAAATTTTCATAGCCGGGCGATGGTTCAGGCCCCGTATAATTTGTTGGGGTATGCCGACCAATTGAGATATCAATTTCATCATCGTCAATCATATCGCTCCATGCTAACTCCTGGGTTAATTCTAAATCACCATTGAAATAAATTTGAACTTTGGTTTCATCACGCACCAATGCAATGTGATTCCATTCATTGCTTGATATATTAATACCTGTTGTGTTATGATACCAAAATCCACTGGTACAATATTCTAAAAATCCGTCAGAATTTACTGACAGCCAATATCCATGAGAATGCGGATCAGCTTTTGAGATTAAACAACCTTTTCCAATTTTTTTCACCCATAATGCGATAGTAATATTATCCGTACTATCAAACCCTACAGCGTTTTCTATTTCAACATAATCATCCACGCCGTCGAATATAAAAGCACGGTTAGCATTTTCATTTAGATCATCGCATGGTGTAATATCACCATTCAAAATTCCATTATGATTATTTCCGCTTACATCATTAGCATTCCCATTAAAGGGATAATAAGCGATAAGTCCATCTTGGACAGATTGAGAAAAAATAGTGCTACTAAATAAAAAAAGACTTACTACGAGTGCCTGAAAGATTTTTTTCATGGCTTTTCCTCCTGAAAAGTTAAAGTGATTTATTTGTTATTTCATTAGTGAATTAGTTACACCCACCTCCCCATCAGAAAAAAAAGCCAGATAATTGCTAAAAATTATCTGGCTTTTATTAATGTTCCGGTGCGTGTGATACAATTGTGTGTACAAGTAATACATCAGTTACAGGTGGAAATAAGTGAGATTTTACGTGTACAAATTCTTTTCACTTGACATTTTAATAAAAATATTGTATCATTAATAAGTTGATAAAGTGAAAGGAAAAAGCTCATGGAATGGGTACAGGTTCTGGCAATTGTTCTGCCAGTGGTATTAGCTTTAGTTATTGGTTTCTTTTATAATAACAGCAGATTGAATGATGTGAACAAAAGGTTTGACGAAGTGCATCACAGAATAGATGATCTGCGCAGCGATATGAACCAAAGGTTTACTATTTTACATGAAGATATCCGTGAAATCAAAAATTTTATGATGGAATATCTGAAAAAAGAATCTGGCTATGTGATCAGAGATAAATAATTCTCTGTCAATAAAAAAACCTACAAAATTTATGAATACTCAAGTAATCATGATAAAAGTCTTCACTTTCCAATGGAGACTTTTTTTATTTTTTCTTTTTCCTCCAATACTTATTAATCACCGGCTGATCCACCCAATTATCCCCATCCCAGTATTTTAATTTTTTCATATTTTTTACCATTTCTTCGGAAGGCGGTACCCCAAAAACATCCAAATGTTGATCATAAAACGGATCAGTGTACTGGAATTCGACTAAATTGAGTTGATAATCAAATGTGTATTCAAACATGACACATCTTTCAAGATTTTTTTTTCTTTCAAACATGGCAACATTTGCCATTTCAACAATAAAATAATTTTGATAACAGCGGATTCTCATAATGCCATCGCTTATTCTGCCACGATAGAACGGTGAGTGTGGAAAACGGATAAAGTATTTTTCTGTGCCGCGCTGAACGCTTTTCGTGGAATGCTTCTTGGTTGAATCCTGCGGTGATGCTCCCCACATGTTCCTCGGATCGAGAACAGTTAGAATACCACCATGAGTTTCATTGGTTTCACCGCCAGCGATTATCTCTTTTACCCCATCACCATTCAAATCCAAAAAATCAACACAATGAAACCTGCCGGAATTCCAATACTCTCCAAGTAAATTTTTAGCCTTATCCAAAACTGTGATATTTGAAGGGAAATAGGGCCAGTGGGCAACATGCATTATAATCTGCTTATCGCTTTCTCCAAAAAGATTCGCCACTCGTATGCCCATAATCCGGTAATGATTAACATATTCTTCGCCTCCGTAAATCATTTTTTTACTATCTTTTGCATCATAAATCCAGTTTAATTTCCCTTTGGAATTGATGTTGTATAATTTGCCGCTGAAATTTATATTTGCAGGTTCTGCTGTTCCCAACAATATTTCATTTTTTTTATCTCCATCTAGGTCGGCAACTAAATATTGTTTTTGAAACCTGGTGACGCCTTGATAATTATTCAACATCAAAAAATCTTCAAATCTAAAATGAAATAGGAACTGATTCTTTTTATTATAAGCAGCCAAATAATTTTTAAAAAGTTTCGCCGTCATGGGATTTCTATCCCGCCACCACTGCAATGGTTCAAAAATGCTCAAAAGAAGTATGAATATTAGAGCGGTAGCGGCTAATGTAAAGGTAGGTTTATTTGTGTTTCTCTTGACGCCTGCAGATAATTTGCGATACAGGTTGATGTTGTGGCGCTCAAGCAGATTCCGATCATCGATTACCCTTGCTAACGAACCAGCGCTTTCTATTGCTAAAAACCGGTTGGGATATTCCGTTTGTAAATCATTTATGTGCTGAACCGCTTCGGTGAAATTTTCAGAAGGGACAACAACTCTAAAAAGCGGCGAAAAAAACGCAGCCATCAACTTCCCTTTCAGCCCTAACGAGTCAACAGGTGTAATTTTTCCATTCTGTTGAATGCAGCCAGTGATGGCAGTACTGCTCCCGATTCCCGCCACCTGTGCGCGATAGTAGCGATTCAAAATTAAAGTATAAGACAATAAACCGGCTCCAGCGCCAATGGAATCACCAAAAAGTTCAGCGTGTTTTTCCGAAACAGAAAACTGGAAAAAGTAGTGACGGTTACTGACAAAAGCGGGCAAACCGGTAATTTGCTTCCCGGCTGTTATGCTGTCCAGCAGAGAATAGTACAGGGAACCTTCTTCCATCTGCACGCGGTTATTTAAAATTATTCGGTCTTCTTCCACATCCAGCGGGCGCTCGCGGACAACACCGCTCAATGAAACGATTTTGCCATCAGATTCCATTGCCTTGTGATAACTGGAAAAATCATCCACCAATAAAATATGAATGTTGCCGCTGGAAAAATTATTCTGGCTGTGTTCCCATTTTTTTATATAGGGCTCAATCGTTTTTAAAATTGGATTATTCCTGTCGTTGGCAATTTGGTACAGCTTTAAACCTTTTTCAATTTCTGACATTTCCTCGTGGAAGGGATCTTCTTCAAGTGAATCAAGTCCCAGCAGAAGCGCCACCTGAACCGGTTCTCCTACATAAAGATAACTCAACGCTGCTGCCGCAATCAAACTGATGTTGATACCTGCCAGCGTTACTCCCATTTGAGCAGTTGAAGCACGTTCGCTAAAATTCTTCACGATTTGTTTTAATTGTAATACTCGTTTGGGATCCCAGTTAGCATCGACAATACCTTCACACAATTTCGGCACGTAGCTTTCAAACTGCAAGTAATAGGAACGGAAAAGTTCCTGTTCTTTTTGCGCCGCCAGTTTCTCAAAAAACGACATAAAAAAATATTTTTTTAAATTAGGAGATAATGACTGGTTCAGTATGTCTTCCAGTTCCATGCTTTCTGATTCTAAATCCAATAGTGACAATTTTATTGTTTCTTTTTTAGTCATGATTCCTTAAGTTTTTTATCATAAATTATTCAAAAGGCATGGAGCAAAGCGCATAGCGCAAAGCAATGTTTCATATTACGCTAAGCGCTCTGCTCCATGCTCTATGCAATAAAAATTAGTTTTTAGTAACCTCGTATTAAAAAAAATTCATTTTAATTTTGAGGCTAGTGATTTTTACTAAAAGATATGAATTTTTAATATTTGCTCATTTTTTTCTGTTTCAAAAACAGAGATGCCTTTTTCAGTCGTTTGAGACAGCAGCCTGTTATTATTCGTTAACGCATAAACCTGGAGCTCTTTTTTGCCTTGCGTGCCACTTATTTTATTAATGGAAATCCGATAGCTTTTTTGTAAATCTTTCTCATCGATTGTAATGTGAATTTCGTCATGATTTTTATTCTTTAATTTTAATACATGCTTCATCTCCACTTGTTTCTCAGCGTTGTGCGGAGTTAGATCAAACGTCGCCAGCGGTGATTTTATCTGAATTCCGTTACAAGTAAATTCTTCCTGTTTACCCAAAAAAGCAACACCCTTGCTATCGGTAATTGCCTCCAAATCCGAATCAACAATTTTTACCTTTCGTCCACTGATTTTTTCTTTATCTTCTGAAATCAAATACAGAAAAACATTTTGGGTTTGTTTTTCCTGCATCACCCGCCCGACAATTCCTTCGACATCATTGGAAAAATGAAAAACCACATATTTTTGAGTTGGCTTTTCCGATTGAGCGGCTAACCTGTATTTGAAATTATCAGGAGTTGATATTGGTTTCATTGGTGTCAAAACAGTCATATTCAAATTCTTATCCAACAACGATTCCAAATTGAATTCATTCTCTGAATCTAATTCATCATAAAAATCTTTAAAAAATTCATACTTGTCCCGACAGCAATCGCAATTTAAAATATGTTGAATTTCGGTTTTATTTAACTCTGTCAAACCCAAAATATATTTTTCTATTTTTATTTCTTTGAGACAGTTCATTTCTTTTCCTTTTATTTATCAGTCGAGATGGACTCCACCTTGAAGGTGGAGTCCATCTTTCGCGCTTCTCTCTATTTACAAATAGCCTCATTCATAACTCATTCAGAATTATTGATGATACTTTTTTTAACTTCATCCTTAAATTGTCGAACAAAATATTCAAAAATTTTTCGGATTGAATTAAAATATTCTTCTCTTGTCAATAAATTCCAATGTTTTTGTAAATAAGTAAAATTTTCATCTAATCTCTCGCCGCTCAACGCATCATTAGACATGTCTTTTAGCGCTTTAGAAATTGCAATACCCTGATCCAGATTGAGCTTGTTTTTTGCGACATATTTTTCTGCAATTTTTTTATTCAGCGATAAAATTATTTTATCAAGTTTCTTCTTTAATTCCAGTTCTTTTTGAACTATTAAAGGATCAAAAGTTGTTTGAACAGTCTCCATCTTTTCCACAGCCGCTCGGAATTGACGGATCAACTTCACCAAATCAAATATTGAAGCTTCAATATCACATTCAAAATGAGCTGATAGTTCGGCAAGAACCTGGTACACCAATTTATCGATGGAAATATTTGCCCGGAAAATCAGAGAAAAAACATTTTGCAATTCAGCATAATCGGGGCGGTAAATTTTTATATTGCCCTGCAAATCAGGATTGGAAATCGAAATATACTCTCCAGTAACATCTTTATTTAATTGAAGCTCATTAAAGCGATTGGCTGTCAATCGAACATTTCGGATTAATTTTGCACCTTCGGGATCACGCTGGGCATACAATTTTGTCAAATGCTGCTGAACTTGTTTCGTTATCAACTGGCGTAAAGCTAGAAACATATCTTCTTCAGTTGGGTTGTTTTCCAGACGAGAACTAAAATATCTCTGGAAATATATTAAATTTCCGTCTTTGTCGTGAATGAACAAATCAGCAATACAATCTGACGCAATACCCTGAAATTCACTTTCATCTTGTGTTTCACGAATACGCAAACCGCGCCGCTCAAGAATACGTAAGTAAGTGACAGCCATTTTTAAACAAAATTTTGCTAATTGTTCGATTTCAGGGGATGTTATAGTCCGTTGGCAGATTGTTGAAGTGAGTTGGGATATTTTTATAATTTCTGGATGTAAAATTCCGTAGCAGGAGTTCATCTTATGATTTTGATTCATTTGCTAATTTAAGAATACGCTGAAAAATCTCTTCAGAAATCCAAAGCCCTTTTTCTTTTAAACGTACCACAAAAGGCTCAATCTCATTTATTAATGTCTCTTTTTTTGCCTCAAGTAAAATACGTAGAGTTCCCCACACTGTAATGCCTGCTGCCGTTGCTGTTCTCCTTGCCAATAAATCATCAAGGATAACAACCGAATTTTGATTTTCTAAAGCCAGGGATAGAGCAGATAGTTCACCAGCACCTAAATCAAGTACTAACCACTCC
>Ga0255380_10196_pt1 | contig 10338 bp, 10 predicted proteins | sample ANMaggSeSYBR01G8_FD_182107 | JGI IMG/M metagenome (GOLD analysis project Ga0255380, IMG submission 182107) | Sediment cell enrichment communities from methane seep in Santa Monica Basin, California, United Staets - ANME aggregate JGI... | ecosystem: Environmental > Aquatic > Marine > Cold seeps >... | reverse complement strand
AACAGATGGCCTGCGCAAGAGCTTAATTTCAGAGATATGAAGAGCGGGGTCAATATTCATCGTGTGGTTGGTTATGGCAAGAAGTTGGTGGACAATATCACAGTTCTTGAGAAGATCGAGCGACTTCAGAGACAGAAAAATGAACTCGAATGGGAATTGAGAGATCCTCTGGATGAAATAAGGAATATGGAAGAGACTCTACAGTTAAAAATTACTGAAGAGAGAATATATAGGGAGAAGTCAACAATTATAAAAGGATCACGAAGACTGTCTGAGCATGATATGCAATCTCTAAAGAGCATTCAAAAGGAAATAAATAGTATTAAAAGGAAAATAAAGAAGATAGAAAAAGATCACCTGAAACAGTTTACATCACTGAAGAAAAAAAAAGATGAACTTGCAAGAATCATAGATAAGAAGAAGATATATAGTGTGGATGTGGAGTTAGACCAGATAATGACTTGTTTCAAGATTTCCTTTGCGAATATTTGTTGTTATCTGCTGGATGAATGTTTCAATGGTGAAAAAATGACCTTACAGCGGCTTTATGATGTTGTATTTGATCTTCATGGCAAGGTGAAAATTGATGGGGATCAACGAAATATAATTGTTGAAAGAAATCCAAAACAAGAAGATGTTATGAGGAAGTTGGAATCTGCATTCGATGTTGTTAATTCTATGGGAGTCAAAGATTTGAATGGGCGCAGGTATAATTTCAAACTTCTCTAATTTAAACCGTTGCAATAGACCCATATAGCCGAAACTCATGTATTACTTGAATCATTCCGCCTTTTGTAAAATGTTGTTGTATAGTTATATATTAAAAGTCCAATAACCCAAAAGGTCCAGGCATATGCTGGAATTTCATCAATTGTTTGTTGTACACTCCCAATTGGCTTATCCACCACACATCGGGTAAGCACCGGATAACCCTGTGCAAAGTGAATTGAAATATCTTGAAGCGGCTCATCGTAAATAAACATGAACTGTAGTACATGGATTAATTCGTGACCGAAGACTGCCGATATAAGTGCAGATATAATGATTGTTGAGTGAAATAGTGCTGATTTAATGTTCATTGGTACAGCACCATCCCGTTAACTGGAAATATGAACCAATTCAAACATTGATAATTAACAAATCCTCCCCATATTTTAGCAAACCTCTGGCATACCATAGCTGTTCTTATATGGTGAAAAGATTCATGATACACAAATATATCATCATTATTATTAAACACATATTATAAAATGAAATATATAATATATAAACTTATCTCAAAAATTTATAATGATGATCATGGTGATTATCACGAAATTTTCAACTGTCTATCGCTTTAACCTAACTTTGTAAGATGTAGTGAAAAACACCATCAAACAACCCAATTAATATATGAATTATCAAAACATAAACTCTCTTGCTATTATAAGTAAGGCCGCCCAACTGCTTGATACAAGTACCCAGGATGTTTCAAGGATTGCTAGCGAGCGGAATTTGCTGGTGGGGGCCGCAAAAACATAGCAGGAAAAAAGTCGTGAAACTGCTAACAATTTATTGATATAGATTTTGATGAGAATTTTCAGCATCAGCCATTATGCTCATGCAACTGTGCGGTTGTGCGGTATTAAGCTGGCTATGCTTTTTGAGTTCTCCAACACACTACTGTTGTGTCAACTTTCAAGTGTCAGATTGTAAAGGGCATAGGTCATATGGCATAATTTTAAAATAAAATTATTTCAATAATCTCAATAGACGCAGATTTATGCTGATTTACGCAGATGCAACCTTAAATCGGCGTTAATCTGTGTAAATCTGCGTCTTAAAAATAGTGACTTTTTAATTTATTCTGGATAAATAGATCGTGGCAAAAAAGATTCACCGCAGAGGTCGCAGAGAGGCGCAGAGACGTGTTGTTTTCTCTGCGTGCCTCTGCGCTCTCTGCAGTTTTCTGAATCGTCCCAGTAAATAATAAAAAGTCTCTAAAAATAACTGAAAAATGGAACAGTGTCAGATCATATATCTAGCAATATTGTATGGTTGACTCGACACTACTTTTAAGTGCAGAACAAAATTGATATATATTATTTCGTATAAAATAGTATAATAATGAATAAAATCATATTGGATTCAGATGGTCTGATCAAATTAACAAAATCAGGCTGCCTGATGAAAATATTAAACAGTTTCCAGTGTTCGATAACTGAAGAAGTTTATGACGAAACTGTTATCCGTGGGATGGAACGTGCGCATGATGATGCATACGAGATCAACGGGCTGATAAAAGAAGGCAAACTAAAAGTTGAAAACATAAAAAATAACAAATTGGTAGAAAATATGCTTGAAAACCGTACCTTTGGAGTTGGAGAATGTTCTACTTTGCACCTATTTCATAATTTGTATGCAAAGGTAATTGTCACAGATGACAGAGCATTTCTGAACCTGCTTGACAGGAATAATATATCTTATATTATTCCAACTGATCTTATTGTACGATTATATGAGCTAAAAGTGATAACGAAAGATGAATCTATCAATTTCCTGGATGCGATCAAGGTGTATGTGTCCGGGCAGCAATTCCCGGTCTCTTATTTTGTTTTCATCCAAGCTGTCTGAAATTATACCGCCGCTCGTCTTTGATTTTCTTTGTGATGTAGCGAGTAGAAGCATGCAATACCATAAAATGTTTACGAAATGGTAAGTAAACAAACCTTCGCTTGCATGCGTTTACAACCATAACGGGAATTGCTGGTGTCCGGGCAAAATTATGATGCAGCAAGACGTAATTTGGAGGTTTAATATGAATGCAGCAGCATCCTATCCGTTAAGGATTCCGCAAAACCTGATCGAACTGGCGAACCTGAGGACAAAAGAGGAACATGTGGATAAATCTACTGCCTTAAGACAGCTTTTATATATGGGAGCGCAGGACTATGTGATTGAACTTTACGGTAGTGGCAGGATATCTCTAAGTAAGGCCGCCCAACTGCTTGATACAAGTACCCTGGATGTTTCAAGGATTGCCAGCGAGCGGAATTTGCTGCTGGGGGCTGCAAAAACACAGCAGGAAAAAAGCCGTGAAACCGCTAACAATCTATCGATATAGACTTTTATGGGATTATTTTTCCTTCCGGTTCCTCCATCCCCCTTTTATCCCAACAGGAAATCCTAAGTTTCTGACGTGTCAGGAGTTTCTACCTTCTCTTCTGACACATCTGCTTTAGATCTCAGGGCACTGGAGACCTTATCCAGTTCATCCGCAATTATATTACGGGCCGAACTGGCCTTTTTCCCCACCTCATCCTGGAATGCTACCCTTTCTTCACTGGATGTCTTCTCTACCACATCACTGGTAACACCATAAGCAAGGGCACCCAGTGAGATTAACATATCACCAAAACTTTTTGTAACATCCCTAATGTTATGCTCAAGTGGCTGGGAAGAACCTTTACTTTCAATGTCCTTCATTGCCTTTTTAATATCACCGTACTTTTTATCTGCAAAGGCTTCCCACTCAGTTGTATCTTGAGGTTCTTGCTCCGACATATTTATCACCAAATGAACTATTGTCATCCCATTGATATTAATATTGCTAAAAAAGGTGAATAAGTTTTGAAGATCAATCCAAGATGTGCCCATTGTCTGCTATCGAGAGTACATTACCAGGCTCTCTTGAGTACACAAAATCCACAAATCGTGAACAAGGCCGTGATGGCAGCACTGGACGCCCTGCACCAGACATTTAAGCCCGGCGTGCCATCTTCAAAGGTATCCACAATAGTCCTCCGCAGGTCGTACGAGGCACTTGGCGATCCTGACCCATATCTTGAAAAGAAGATACAGAGCAGGGAGATAGCTGCTAGGTTGATGCCCGTGGTCCGGTCGTTGGTGGGTGATAAGATATCGATGGAAGGGTTTAGGCGTGCCGTCCTTGCAGGTGCCATTGGCAATAGTTTTGATTTTGGTGTGGATGGCTTCGATGTCAGGGAAGATGATTTTGAAGCTGAGTTTAAGAAAATGTTCAACAAAGGGCTTGATGTAGATGATATTGAGATGATGGTGCCTCTACTGGATAATGTAGTGTATTTAGTAGATAACAGCGGGGAGATCCTGCTTGATACTTTGGTTATCGAACAAATACGGGGCATGGGCGGCAAAGTGACACTTGTGGTGCGCGGGGCACCGATTCTTAATGATGCAACAATGGAGGATGTAGAGATACATGGCATCAACGAAATGGTTGACAGGGTACTGACCACTGGTTCCAATGCAATAGGCGTGTGTCTGGATGAGGCACCTCCTGAACTTGTGGAAGCTTTTGATGAAGCAACCCTGATCATCAGTAAGGGTATGGCAAATTATGAGACAATGTCAGAATACGGGTACAGTCCCATTGCATACATGCTCAGGACAAAATGCAAGGTGGTTGCAGATGAGATGGGGCTTGATGTGGGGATGCTTGTAGCAAGGCTTGTAGTATAATACGTGATATATGGGAAACAACATGTTAGATACAACATGTAAAATTCAACATGTGGGATACAACATCTGAGACACTACAAAAATACTACACAAAATTTTTCTATGATAAGCAAGAACAATTTACCCACATATGACTGTTGTTAATTATATAATTGATAATAGATTTGTGAATAGACTAACCTCTAACCGTAAATGGCTTGATTCCTATATCCCATCAATAGCAGGGCGTGTCAAAGAGCAAGGGATTGACGTGGTCTTTGACAAAGATTCGGATTATGACCTGATGCATATACATATTCCAATGGCCCTGGCCTACCGCATGTCTTGTAAAAACAATAACGGCAATAACACCCCCATCATATTCCACGGTCACATGACCGAAGATACATTTGTGGTAGGTGGAAAGACAAAATATTTTGTACGGAAATGGCTCAAAAGCTTAGCAAATAAGGCTGATATAATCTTATGTCCGTCCCAGTACGCCGCACAATATTATCGCCAGTTACTGCCTGGAAAGGATGTCATGCAGTTGAATTACGGTATCGATCTCGGGAAGTACGCATATTCAGATCAGGACAGGCAGGCATTCAGGCAAGAGTATGGTATCGGAGAGAATGAGACAGTAGTGTGCTCTGTGGGTGGTTTGACATTAAGGAAAGGTGTGAGTGAATTCAGTGAGGTAGCCAGCTGTTTTCCTGATATGCGCTTTATGTGGGTTGGCGGCAGTTTCCATAAGAAACAGAGTGTTAAGAGTCTTTACGGCATAATCTCGAAGGAGAATAACACAATCATGAAAGATATGCCGTCTAATGTTATGTTCACCGGCTATGTCAATAACGTGCCAGGTGCCCTGTCTGCCAGTGATATTTTCTTTTTCCCTTCCAGGCATGAGACCCAGGGCCTGGCCCTGGTAGAGGCAGCAGCTAACAGGCGGCCCATTGTGACCAGAGACTTGCCTGTATTCAGGGAATGGCTGACCCACGGGTGTGACTGCCTGATGGGCAGTAGTGAAGAGGAATTTAATGCCTGCATCCGGCAGTTGGCAGATGACCCGGCCCTGATGATAAGGCTGGGCAGTGCAGCCAGAAGGTCTGCCGAAAAGTACCATGATATTGATAAGACATCCAAACGGCTGGTGCAGATATACAATGAGCTGCTGGAAATGCGATGAATACTTTCACCCTGCTTACCCCAGGTTTATATTTATCTAAATAGTATTACAATTGTAAAACTGTGCACCAATACGAAATATACCCAGTGCACCAGGAGATATGAAAGATGGATGAAAAGATCACTATGATCGAAGACCTGCCCGGAGTAGGGCCGGCTACAGCAGAGAAGTTGAGGGAAGCGGGATTCAATTCCATAGAGGCCATAGCAGTGGCATCACCTGCAGACCTGTCAGTGACCGCAGAAGTGGGAGAAGCAACGGCTGCCAAGATCATCATAGCTGCAAGGAGTGCAGCAGATGTGGGCGGTTTTGAGACAGGGGACCGGGTGCTGGAACGCAGGAAACTGGTAGGCAAGCTCACGACCGGGTGCGAGGCATTTGATGAGCTGATGGGCGGCGGTATCGAGACCCAGGCCATTACCGAATTCTACGGGGAGTTCGGCTGCGGCAAGACCCAGATCGCCCACCATCTTGCTGTAAATGTGCAGCTCCCGGAGGAGCATGGCGGTCTGGACGGCTCAGTGATAATGATCGATACTGAGAATACCTTCAGGCCCGAGAGGATCGCCCAGATGGTAGAGGGGACATCCCACCGCACTGGTGAGGAACTGGACCCGGTGGAGATCCTTAACAATATCCATGTGGCCCGGGCATACAATTCCAATCACCAGATACTACTGGCAGAATCAGCCACACAATTGGCAGAGGAACTAAAAGACAGCTGCAAGCCCGTACGCCTGTTGATCGTCGATTCGCTTACAGCTCATTTCAGGGCAGAATATGTGGGCCGCGGTACCCTGGCCGACAGGCAACAGAAACTGAATAAGCATATGCATGAACTGCTGAAGTTCGGTGACCTGTTCAATGCAGCTATCGTTGTGACCAACCAGGTAATGTCAAAACCGGATGCATTTTTCGGCGACCCGACCAAACCCATCGGAGGCCATATTGTAGGTCATACTGCCACGTTCAGGTTGTACCTTCGCAAATCCAAAGGCGAGAAGCGTATAGCCCGCCTGGTGGATTCCCCGTGCCTGCCTGAAGGTGAAGCGGTTTTCTCAGTAACAACAGAAGGACTGACAGATTGAAAGCATTAGTTATTGATATAGACGGAACACTGACAGATGAGCAGCGTCAGCTTGACTTAAGAGCCGCCGCTGCCATACGTGAGTTGACCGTACCTGTGATCCTTGCCAGTGGTAATGTGCTGGGCTTTGTAAAATGTGCCGCAAAACTCATCGGTACATCTGATATCATGATAGCAGAGAACGGCGGCGTAGTATCCATGGGATTTGACGGCCCGGTCTATGTCGGTGGGAATAAGGCACGCTGCCAGGAAGTCCTTGGGATACTCGGGGAGCATTTTGACCTTGAGGAACTGGACGGTGCGGAAAGAAGATCAGAGTTGGCACTGCGGCGTAATTTTGACATAGATGCTGCCAGGCAGGTGCTGGTGGATGGGAACATCAGGGATATAGAACTTGTGGACACAGGTTTTGCCGTCCACATAAAGGGCGTGAATGTGAATAAGGGCACGGCACTGGTAATGATAGCAGAAATGATGGGACTTGATACAGGGGACTTTGTTGCCATAGGGGATTCGGCCAATGATATTGAAATGATCAGGGCGGCTGGCCTGGGTGTGGCAGTGGGAAATGCTCATCCGGCACTGAAAGATGCTGCTGATCTGGTAACCGCTGGCCAGTATGGGGCAGGTGTGGTGGAAGCACTTAAGGACTCAAGGCTGTACACATTGTGACTCTGGCTGTACACTGCTGTATATGGGTACTTTGGATTGTGTCACATGACTTTATCCGAGATATACCAAACTTTAACTACTACCTTGAATTGTCGGCATATGGCAAACATTGAAAAAAAAAGAATGTTCAATGCAGTAAACTTTTTATTAGGATATAGACAAGTAGATATTGTAACGCCTATGGAAGTGATTGGATTTGGTTGAGTGGAAATACAGATCATTGGAATGGATTCATAAAGTAAGAGAAGAAAATTATGAAAAGACGAAGGGTAAGGATTTGAAAACTATTATTGAGGATAGTGTCTAAACGGCAAAGACCATAACATCCAAATCAACAACACAATAAAAAGAAGTGTTACTCACCCATGGCTCAATTCCAAAATCCAGTGATTTCAACAATTATGTTATACGCAGATTTACGGTGATTAACGCAGATGCAACCTTAAATCAGCTTAAATCTGGTGAATCAGCGTCTTGAAAATAACTGGAAAATGGGACAGTGTCATTACAGGAAGACCAGAAATTGAATTACAATAAATCTATATCTCCATCTTGGAAGCCTTCGGGGCGGAACAGTATGCAAAGTTTAAAAACGAGGAGCTATAAACTGAACTTAGAGGTAGAGGGATAAAATATGGCGCTATATGCAAAAATTACGAAAGAGGGATACTTATCAATTCCAAAGCAGAGCATCAAGAAGATGCGGTTGAAGACTGGCATGCGGTTCAAATTGTTGGCTGACGAAGAAGATGTTCTGGTTTTAAGGCTTGTACATGAAGATGAGACTCAAGTCGATGAGAGCTCTTTGTTGCTACAACAACAAGCACTAAAAAATATTTGGGATAGCAAAGAGGAAGATGTCTATGAATTATAATCGTGGCGATGTCGTCATTGTTCCATTTCCATTTGTAACTTCGGAAGGGGCATTGCAGAAGGCACGACCCGCGCTGATCATCTCTGACCATTCGATTGATAGGCGTTTTGATGATCTGATTATGGTTGGAATAACATCTCGAATTGTTAAAGATATGAAAAAGACGGAATATAGGATTGTTGAGGGAACGGAGGATTTTAAATATTCCGGGTTGATAAAAACATCGGTAGTACGGTGTGAATACATCATGACCGTGCCACAGGGACTGGTTGCTAGAAAGTTGGGACATTTACCTGATGAAACAATAAAGAAAATCGATAAAAAATTGAAATTGAGTTTAGGAATAGAAGAGTAAGAGGTTTTTGAGTGGATCAAAAATTGAACAACAAAACCATATGTATCACCGACCTGGGTTATGTCGGACTGCCGCTTGCACTTACGTTCTCTAGATACCTAAAGGTCATTGGCTTTGACGTAGATAACAATAAAATCAAAGAATCAAAAAAGCCCCCTTCAGGTGCAAATTAATTGTAGCAATGGCTAAGCATTGGGTGGCTCCAATCTGGTAATTTGTTTCCAAATGCTTCACTTTCTTTAGGAGATTCCTTCTCATATCTATCAAATATCATTTTACTTCCGCATTGTGGACAAACTGATACCAACTCGTCGAGATTTTTAACAAAGTTATCGAATGTTGTTTGTGTTATATTTCACTTTTTCAAGCCCGATGTCAGGTTTGACCACAAGATCCTCAATGGAACCGCTGCGGATGTCTATTATAATATTGTTCAACACTCAAAGGATCACTCCATCTGAGCTGACAACCTGTTTATCCCTGAGATTCGTTGTAAATATTTTGTTCATTACTATATCCTCCAAATTTTTATCGATAACTTATAAATGATCAGAGCGGCTGGCCTGGGTGTGGCAGTGGGAAATGCTCATCCTGCCCTGAAAGATGCTGCTGATCTGGTAACCACTGGCAAGTATGGGGCAGGTGTGCTGGAAGCACTCAAGGCTGTACACATTGTGACTCTAGCTGTACGCTGCTGTACAAGGGCGCTTTAAGAGGAGTATGGGTCATGAGCCAGGACCTTTAGGATGATGTGGAGTATGACTGGATTAGTATGCAAGGGCTCCAGCTTAAAGGAACGAAAATAATTTCATTTTTTACAATCTCTCTTATAAATGAGCCTCTGGCAAAATGGATATAACAGCTTTGAAATTCCAATAAACACCTAGAAAGTGTCAGTTTTTCTAAAATTTCATTATATGGGTTTGGATTGAGGGTATTTCAGGCAATTTTTGATACAATATATACACAAACTCAATAGAATTAATTCAACTGTATCGAAATGTATTTATCTCACTTTCCGCAGGTATCTACAAAAATTCAATAATTTCTTTTGATAGCGTTTCTGTCAATTTTATGCTCATGAGAGACTGTCGGAAAAATGATCTAACCGGGATATCTTAAATATTGTTTGAAAGCAAAACGCTATGATGAGGCGTGCTGCAATTATTTCCTAAGTTTAAATGTCTCGAAATGTGGATTTTTCCAATAGTTTCCATGAAATATTAACTCAAGAACTGTGATATTGTCCACCAACTTCTTGCCATAACCAACCACACGATGAATATTGACCCCGCTCTTCATATCTCTGAAATTAAGCTCTTGCGCAGGCCATCTGTTAAAGTAAGACTTCACAACATTATCTGTGGTGAATATTTTCTCTGATAAGTTTGTTATGAGAACAGACGTTCTGCCATTGTCCCAATGAACTTGTACCGTTCTTGTCTCGAATATGTAACCCTTATCGTTAGAATCTTCAAGCTCTATAGTGCAGTCTACTAGATATGCATCGCCAAAGTCATATCGTTTTTTCTCTGATACATGAGTTTCGGCTATATGGGTATATAGTAACGCTTTAAATTAGAGAAGTTTGAAATTATACCTGCGCCCATTCAAATCTGAGACTTTTTATTATTTTCTGATTACTACTTATTACTACTTATGTATTTCGCAAACTATATATGCGGCCCTAGCATTTCCAG
>Ga0255380_10195_pt1 | contig 10347 bp, 11 predicted proteins | sample ANMaggSeSYBR01G8_FD_182107 | JGI IMG/M metagenome (GOLD analysis project Ga0255380, IMG submission 182107) | Sediment cell enrichment communities from methane seep in Santa Monica Basin, California, United Staets - ANME aggregate JGI... | ecosystem: Environmental > Aquatic > Marine > Cold seeps >... | reverse complement strand
TTTGGAATTTGATTTATCTAATTTATAATTGAGAAATACAGGAGAGATATAATGTTAAAACGTATTGCTTTATTTATAATTATGTTACTCTGGACTGTCCCGATTTTTGCTCAACATGTGCCGAGCAAAGAGCGGGGTAATTCCAGCTTTAGAAGAACAACTGATATTGCTGGAAACTTGGTGCGCACCACAATCTGGAATAATGGCACCACCGGGAGAACCAGACCCGGAGACGGTATTCCCTACGAGTGGCCCAAAAATACCGGCAAGCATTACCTGGCGCAAACAGGCCTAATGTTTGGCGCTGAAGTATTCGACGAAGATGGCAATATCGTTCATATTACCGCGGTTCATTCCCGAACCAGCGATACTGGTGAATCCTGGCAAATGGAGCCGATAAAAGGATATTGTAATGAAACTTCAAAAGATATTGCTATGACAACTTTAGCCGCGTCTGAAGATGACAGATCAACCTGGCCCCGGTTCTGGCTCGATAAAATGGAAGACGAGGAAAACCCCGGCTGGTCTGGTTCCTGGAACGGCTATTTTGGCAAAAACCAGTTTAGTGCCGACATGGAAATGTACTACAAAATTTCAGATGACAGCTATGATAAATATAATTATTATCCCGATACCACAGATTTTACCCGGCGGGGACTGGGTTTGCTGGTGGATGTTCGGGTTTTACAATGGTCACAGATTTTGGTAAATGACGTTGTTTTTGTTTTGTATGATATTAAAAATGACGGCACCAAAGACCTGGACAAAGCAGCGATTACCCTGTTCGTATTTGATTTAGTCGGCGGTGATGGCGATAACAACGATGACCATTCGGATTTTGATCTGGTTAATGATCTTGCCTGGTGTACTGATGGTGACGGTCGTGGGAATCAATTTTTCGGTGATGACCCGGTAGGCGTGGTGGCGACGTCATTTTTGGAAACACCGGGTAATGCTGTCGATGGCATCGACAATGACGGCGATGGCGAAGAAAATAGTCCCATCGTTTCAGAAGCAATGATCCTTGACGAAGACCCGACCAATTTAATCGATGATAACGGAAACGGCTTAATCGACGAAAACAAAACCCACATTCCTTTTGGCGATCAATCCGGAGTTGGTTTCAGAGATTTTATTGATAATGACAACGACGGCGAACAATTTAGCCCGGTTGTTACCATGGAAATGCTTGATGGTGAAATCGCTGATAACGGAAAAGATGATAATTCTAACGGTTTGTACGATGAAGATGGAACCGATGTCGGCAAAGGATATGCCGATAGGATTGATAATAACGGTAACGGCGAAGATAACAGTCCCATGATAACACAGGAAATAATCGATGCCGCTTCAACTACAGGAAAAAGATATATAACGGCTCAGGGAATTACGTTATTAGATGTGGGAGCGGAGGACCTTGGTAAAAAATATGCCGACGGAATAGATAATGATGGCGACGGCGCTATCGACGAATTCATCGATGAAGGTATTGATGAGATGATCGATGAGTCGCGTGAAAATTTTATCGACGATGACGGTGACTGGGATGCGATTAATGACGATGTGGGATTGGACGGCGATGCAATGACTATGGACAAAGGACAGGGAGATGGTGTTCCCTCAAGCGGCGCTGGAACTGATTTGCCCGGCGAACCAAACATCGATAAAACCGATGTCTCTGAATCCGATCAATTAGGATTGACCAATGTTCAATATCAGCCAGCCGGTGATTTTCACACTGGACGCGACGACAATACCTGGCGCCGCTGGATGACTCCCGGCAAGTTTTGGGATACCAGTGTTGACCTGGTGGAAGGAGAATATGACCTGTTTGTTTCGTCTGGATTTTTTCCGTTAAAAGTAGGGCAACGGGAACGTGTTTCTATGGCAGTCAATCTGGGACAGAGTAGAAAAGACGCCTTGCGCAATAAAAATGTGTCCCAAAAAACTTACGACCTTGATTATCAATTCGCCAAAGCGCCGATCGTTCCTGTGCTGACTGCAATCCCCGGGGACAGAAAAGTTACTCTTTACTGGAACGAAAAAGCTGAATTTTCATTCGATAATTTTATGTTCGATATTGGCGATGAGGGATATGATTTTGAAGGTTACCGAATTTACAAAGCAACTGATCCGGCGTTTGAAGACGCTTATGAAATTACCGATGCCGACGGTATTTTAACTTATTACAAGCCGGTTGCCCAGTTTGATCTTAAAAATGGAATTACTGGATTGGATTCGATGGGAATTAACGGCGCTCATTTTAACCTGGGCAGCGATACTGGATTACAGCATTCCTGGGTGGACAACGATGTCATTAATGGTCAAACATATTATTACGCAGTTACGGCTTATGATCGCGGTGCTGCCTGGGCAGAAATTCCTCCCAGTGAAACACCGATACCGATTACAGTGGAAACCACTGGCGAAGTTAAAATGGGCAGCAATGTAAAGCGGGTTATACCCGAAGCGCCTGCTGCTGGCTATGTTGCACCTGCGCTGGTCAATATCGATGAGCCAATTCAGGGCAATACAACCGGAATTATTACTTACGACGTGGTTGATGCCAGGATTATTCCTGACAATCATACCTATCGCATTACGTTTCGCGATACACTCATCCCGAGAGAAAATATTACCGTTCCCGACACTTTAACGACATTGGATTTTTCATTATTTGATGTTACTTATGAAGGTGAGGGAGGAATTGATACTTTAATTTTACACTGCGATAAATTAAAACCGAATCAAGAAATCACCATGGTTGATGGATTCCGACTCAGTCTGGATAATGAGGATGAAGTCGTTTTAAATCAATCTCTTTCAGGTTGGACTGACGATGAGATTTTTCCAATGTCATTTATGCCATTTCAATTTGGATTTCTGGTCGGATTTCCCAAGCCGTCTGATTATAAGATAACCTTTGGCGATGTCGGTATGGACAGTTCAATTTATTTAAAAGTGAGAAGAGGGGTTGAATTACCTCCCAAGGCTGTTAATTTTACCGTGTTCAATTTAACTGATTCAACGAAAGTTCCATTTGCGTTCTGGGAGACTGACGGTGATGATGGTGCTTACAGCGCCGGTTATCTTGACGCTGACGTGATTGTTTTTATGGAGGGAGAAAACGACCTGGGAGAATTAGCTCCGAGTTGGCGGTTTAAAGTGGTATATGACACATTACATCGAAATCCCGTTAGTGGCGATGTCGCGACCTTATTTGTAAAAAAACCGTTCCTCTCAAATGTCATTTTTGAATTTAAAACAAATGCGGCAAAAATAGATAAACAGGTAGCGAGAAATGATCTAAATAATATTAAAGTAGTTCCCAATCCTTATGTCGCTGCTGCAATCTGGGAACAACGTAATTTTTTCAGCACCGGTCGCGGTCCCCGGGCGATTCATTTTAATCATTTGCCAAGGGAATGCACGATTCGGATTTTTACGGTCAGCGGTGAACTGGTGGACACTATCGAACATAATAGTCTGATAGATGATGGCTCGGCTGAGTGGGATGTGCTGACCAGGGATAATTTAACAGTTGCTTACGGCGTTTACATTTATCATGTTGACGCCCCCGGCATTGGTGAAAAAATTGGTAAATTTGCAATCATCAAATAAAATACAGGAGAATTAAAAGTGAAACTATATAAACGTATTGTCCTGCTGTGTCTGATTTTAGCTTGTGGGTTTCCATTCCGGGGTTGCAAAATCAGGTAATAGCCTGTACAATACAAATACTCAAAAGCATGAGAGAATAAATAGAATATTAAAAATGTCTTCCAATAAACGTGAAGACTTGAAAGAGGCTCATGCAGGAGAAATTGTTGCAATTGCTGGTTTTCGGAATACACAGACCGGACATACGTTAAGCAACATCAAGCACCCCATTGTTCTGGAAAGTATGGAATTCCCGGAACCGGTTATCTCAGTAGCGATTGAGCCAAAAACAAAAGCAGACCAGAATCGATTAACAAATTCTTTAAAAAGACTATCTGATGAAGACCCAACATTTCAGGTCAAGAATAATGAAGAAACAGGTCAGATGATAATTTCAGGAATGGGCGAACTTCATTTAGATATTCTGGTTGAGCGATTAACAAGAGAATTTAGAGTCAAGGCGAATGTAGGAAAACCACAGGTCGCTTATAAAGAATCAATTACCAAAATCAGTAAAGAAAAAGGACGATTCTTTAAGCAAATAGCAGGGAAGAGCCAATTTGCAGAAGTTGTATTAGAAGTAAAACCAAACGAGATTGGCAAAGGTTTTGAATTTTTAAATATAGCATCCAAGGATAAAATTCCCGAACTATTTATTCATCCGATAAAAGAGGGAATTCAAGAAGCGATGTTAGGCGGGGTGTTGTTAGGTTATCCTGTAATAGATGTAATCGTCAGGTTAGTTGATGGAATTTTTGACGAGCAAGAGTCAACTGAATTAGCCTTTAAAATTGCAAGTACAATGGCATTTAGAAATGCCGCAGAAAAAGCTGCTCCAATATTATTGGAGCCAATTATGAAGGTTGATGTAACCGTACCTGAAGATTATCTTGGCGAAGTTGTTAAGTATTTGAATTCAAAACGGGCTAAAATCAACAATATTATCGCAAGAAGTAATTTACAAATAGTATCGGCAACTGTTCCTTTAAGTGAAATGTTCGGTTATACAACAAGTTTAAGATCTTTAACCCAGGGACGTGCAACACATTCAATGCAGTTTTTTCATTATGAACAACTTCCTGAAGAGAGAACAGCACAGATGTTTGCAGGGAGTTATACTTTAAATTAGAAAAAAATTATATATTAATAAGATTTTAATGATGGAGGTAATCAGTCATGGCGAAGGAAAAATTTCAACGCACGAAGCCGCATGTAAATATAGGAACCATCGGTCATGTTGATCATGGCAAGACGACGTTAGTCGCAGCGATTACTCATATTTTATCAGACCAGGGCTTAGCCCAGGCAAAGAGCTACGAGGAGATCGACAATGCACCGGAGGAGAAGGCACGCGGATTAACCATCAATGTTCATCATGCTGAATATGAGACAGCGAACCGTCATTATGCTCATGTTGACTGTCCTGGTCATGCGGATTATGTCAAGAACATGATAACCGGTGCTGCCCAGATGGATGGTGCGATATTAGTAGTATCCGCCGCAGACGGTCCCATGCCGCAGACACGCGAGCATGTGTTATTAGCTCGCCAGGTGAATGTACCTTATTTACTTGTATTTTTGAACAAGACCGACCAGGTTGACGATCCTGAATTATTGGAATTAGTTGAGTTGGAGATTCGCGAATTGTTGAGTCAATACGAATTTCCTGGAGATGAGATTCCTGTAATCAGTGGCAGTGCGTTAGAGGCATTAGAGCATTTGGATGATGAAAGCAAGACCAAGCCGATAATGGAATTAATGGATGCGGTTGACAGCTACATACCAACTCCCGTGCGCTTAACAGATAAGCCATTTTTGATGCCGGTAGAGGATGTATTTTCGATTACTGGTCGTGGGACAGTGGGGACAGGCAGGATAGAGCGTGGGAAAATCCATATTGGTGATAATTTGGAGATAGTTGGACTTACCGCCACGAAAAAGACTGTCTGTACTGGAGTAGAGATGTTCCGCAAGTTATTAGACGATGGACAGGCAGGAGATAATGTTGGTTTATTATTGCGTGGAGTTGATAAAGATGAACTAACTCGTGGTCAGGTAATCTCGGCTCCGGGGACAATAACTCCCCATACCAAGTTCAAAGGTGAAGTATATGTATTGAAGAAAGAAGAGGGTGGACGTCACACGCCATTTTTTAATGGCTATCGTCCGCAGTTTTTTTTCCGTACAACAGATGTAACTGGTTCGGCACAGCTTCCCGAAGGTATAGAGATGGTAATGCCTGGTGATAATATTAATATGGATGTTGAGTTAATACTGCCAATAGCGATGGAAGAAGGCTTACGGTTTGCGATTCGTGAAGGTGGTCGTACTGTTGGCGCCGGTGTTGTAACCGAGATTGTTGAATAAATTGTGATATATTGAGAAAGCAACTGAAAATGGTGGAGTACTAATATGGCAGGGCAAAAAATTAGAATTAAATTAAAAGCCTATGATCATAGACTAATTGATAAATCAACAGATAAGATAATTAAAACGGCTAAGACAACAGGGGCTCATATTTCAGGACCCATACCCTTGCCGACTAAAAGAAGTGTTTATACCGTATTAAGATCGCCGCATGTCGATAAAAAGTCACGCGAACAATTCGAGACCAGAATTTATAAGCGGCTGATCGATATACTAAATTCTAATCCAAAAACAGTGGATGCTCTAATGAAGTTAGAGTTGCCTGCTGGAGTTGATGTAGAAATTAAAGTCTAATACTTTGTTTATCTAATTGATTTTGGTCTGGCTTTTTCAGTTGGGAAATTGAATGTCACTAAAAATCATAAATCTGCAATGTATTAAATAATAATGATTAAAGAAAAAATTACTGAAAAGAGAAAATGAGCGGTTTAATTGGTAAAAAACTGGGTATGACCAGGGTTTTTGATGAGACTGGAAAAAAAGTTGTTGTAACAATACTTGAAGCTGGTCCCTGTTTTGTAACAGATATCAAAACTACGGAAAAGCATGGTTATGATGCTGTTCAATTGGGATTTCAAGGAAAACGTGAAAAAATTACATCAAAACCCCTGAAAGGTCATTTCAAAAGAGCGGGAATAAATCCTTTAAAAATAATGAGAGAATTTAGATTTTTCAGTTCTGCAACTCCTTTAAAATTAGGTGATGAGCTGAAGTCCGATGTCTTTTCGGAAGGGGATCGTGTTACAATCTCCGGTATTTCTAAGGGAAAGGGATTTGCTGGAACTGTAAAACGATATGGATTCGGAGGCGGACCCAAGTCGCATGGTCAAAGCGATCGTCATCGTACGCCAGGTTCGATTGGACAGTCATCATATCCTTCACGTGTCATGAAAGGCATTAAAATGTCTGGACGTATGGGTGGTAAGAAGGTTACAGTAAAGAACTTGAAGGTAGTTAAAATTGATAGTGAAAATAATTTCCTGTTTGTAAAAGGCGCTGTTCCCGGTCATATTAAGAATTATATTTTCATTAAAAAGCAATAAGTGTAAAATAGAATTTAACGATTAGCTGGAATACATAATATGAAGTTAGATGTTTTTAAAACAGATGGCATGTCTTCAGGCAACTCTGTAACGCTTCCAAAAGAAATTTTTGATGTTGAGCCGAATGATCATTTAATATACCAGGCAGTTCGGTGTCAACTTATCAATAGCAGGCAGGGAACTGTTGCCACAAAAAATCGTGCATTAGTGCGTGGTGGTGGACGAAAGCCTTGGAAGCAAAAAGGAAGAGGAACGGCTCGTGCTGGTACTTCGAGATCTCCGATATGGGTCGGCGGTGGGCGTACTTTTGGTCCACAGCCAAGAGATTTGCAAATGAAACTTACAAAGAAAATGAAAAATCAGGCAAGAGTTTCTGCTTATACTTACAAAGCTAAGCAAAAAGAAGTCATGCTTTTAGATGATATCAAATTAGATAGCCCTAAAACAAAAGAGATATTTCAGATTTTAAAAAATTTAAACATTGAAAAGAAAAAGGTATTATTATTAACAAATAGTTATGATTCAACCATTTTGCTGGCTGGAAAAAATATTCCCAATTTGACTATTCAATCAGCGGCAGATGTTTCAACTTATGACCTAATAAATTGTGAACTACTGTTGATTGAGCAAAATGCAATTGAAAAAATTACTGAGGTCTGTACCTTATGAAAGAAAATTATGAAATATTAGTTTACCCGATATTGACTGAGAAGATGTTGCAATTACAAGAAAGTGAAAGAAAGTATGCATTCAAAGTTAATAAAAATGCCAATAAAATAGATGTTAAACGTGTAGTGCAAACTCGTTTTGATGTAGCAGTGAAGAAAGTTCATATCGCTAATGTAAAGGGCAAATCAAAACAAATGAATACTCGCCGTGGAATTACTCGAGGGAAGCGTGCTGACTGGAAAAAGGCAATTGTTACCTTACGAGAGGGTGATTCTATTAATTTTTTTGAAAGCGTTTAATCAGGCTATGGTAGTGGAGAAAAAAAATGCCAGTTAAATATTTTAAACCTACAACACCATCACTAAGGTTCAAAACTGTTTCTACGTTTGATGAAATAACCAGAGACAAACCAGAAGCTTCGCTAACGGTTAAGTTAAAAAAAACAGGTGGACGGAATAATTTGGGAAGAATTACCTGCCGACACCGTGGTGGTGGTCATAAAAGAGCTTATCGGATTATTGATTTTAAACGAGATAAAATTGACATAACCTCTCGTGTGGCATCGATTGAATATGACCCTAACAGATCTGCCAGAATTGCTTTGCTGCATTATGCTGATGGAGAAAAAAGATACATATTAGCTCCCAATGGATTAAAAGTTGATGATAAGTTAGTATCGTCAGAAAAAACAGATATCCATGTCGGAAATGCTCTGTTGCTGAGAAATGTTCCTTTAGGTTCCACAGTTCATAATATTGAAATGAAAATTGGGAAAGGCGGGCAAATTGCTCGCAGCGCAGGAACTTATGCCCAGCTTATGGCTAAAGAAGGAAGATATGCGCAACTAAAAATGCCTTCAGGCGAAGTTCGGCTGGTGTTATTGGATTGTAGAGCAACCCTGGGACAGGTCAGTAATCTTGACCATGAGAATATTACTATTGGGAAAGCAGGTAAAGCTCGCTGGTTGGGTCGCCGTCCTAAAGTGAGAGGCGTGGCGATGAATCCGGTTGACCATCCAATGGGAGGTGGTGAAGGCAAAGCTTCTGGTGGAAGACATCCATGTTCTCCCTGGGGACAATTAGCAAAAGGTAAAAAGACAAGAAGAAAAAAGAGTTCCGATTCACTAATTGTTAAAAAGAGGAAAAATAAATAGGTTATTAAATTATGGCAAGATCGGTTAAAAAAGGTCCTTATATTGATCCCAAGCTGATGAAAAAAATTCAAGTGATGAATGATTCAAATCAGAAGAAAGTAATTAAAACATGGGCAAGGAGATCAACTATTACTCCGGATTTTGTAGGACATACTCTGGCGGTGCATAACGGAAATAAATTTGTCCCTGTTTTTATTAATGAAAATATGGTTGGACATAAATTAGGGGAATTTTCGCATACACGTACCTTCCGAGGACATGCAGGTAGATCTGACAAAAGAAGCAGAGTAAAATAAATAATTAAAGACGAAGTATTAAAATTGTTATCGATATTAATGGAGAAATATAGTGGAATCGAAAGCGATAGCAAAATATATTAGAATGTCGCCACGAAAAGTTCGTATTGTAGCGGATTTAATTCGTAAAAAAAATGTCGTGGATGCATTGAATATTTTGCATTTTACAAGAAGAGCTGCCTCGTTACCATTAGAGAAGACATTGCGATCAGCAATATCAAATATGCTAAATCTTGAAGGAAGTTCAAAGGTAGATCCAGATGAGCTATATATAAAAGAGATTCGTGTTGATGCTGGTGTTACACTAAAAAGATTTCGTGCTGCTGCAATGGGAAGAGCGGTAAGAATTCGTAAACCAACGAGTCATATTTTAATCAAAGTAGCAGAAGTGGAAAAGTAAGCAATTATTTAGGAGGATCATTTGGGACAAAAAGTACATCCTGTCGGTTTAAGGTTGGGCATAAATCGAACCTGGGATTCAAACTGGTTTGACGAAAGAAATTTTGCTGAGAAATTAGAAGAAGATTTGAAATTGAGGAAATACATTCAAGCGCGTCTTGAGCACGCCGGTATTTCTAAGATTGGAATTGATAGAACCGCTAAAAAAATTACTCTTACTATAAATACTGCCCGCCCTGGAATTGTTATCGGACGCAAGGGTACGGAAGTTGATAAGTTAAAAGTAGAATTACAACGCATTACACAAAAAGATGTGCAGTTAAATATTGAAGAAATTAAACGTCCTGAATTGGATGCTTATTTAGTCGCCAAAACTGTTGCCAAACAGCTTGAATCAAAGATTGGTTTCAGACGAGCAATGAAAAAGGTGATTATGTCCACAATGAGAATGGGAGCAGACGGAGTAAAAATTGCATGTGCCGGTCGATTGGGCGGCGCAGAAATGGCTCGAACAGAGCAATATAAGGATGGACGCATTCCACTGCACACTTTGCGAGCTAACATTGATTACGCCTCTACGGAAGCAAAAACTACTTATGGAATTATCGGTGTAAAAGTTTGGATTTGTAAGGGTGAGAAATTTAATACTAATTAAGGCTTTTCGCTGGAGAAATTAAATTATGTTAATGCCAAAAAGAAC
>Ga0255380_10193_pt1 | contig 10377 bp, 6 predicted proteins | sample ANMaggSeSYBR01G8_FD_182107 | JGI IMG/M metagenome (GOLD analysis project Ga0255380, IMG submission 182107) | Sediment cell enrichment communities from methane seep in Santa Monica Basin, California, United Staets - ANME aggregate JGI... | ecosystem: Environmental > Aquatic > Marine > Cold seeps >... | reverse complement strand
TCAGTTACAAACCGAAATAAATCAAGACATTATAACTATTTATGATGGTATGTTTGAAAGCGACCCGGTATTGGGAATATTTTCAGGAGATATTATTCCAGGTACAATAACATCTACTGGCAACCAGGTCCTTATCCACTTTGAAAGTAATAGTTCTAATACAGATTTAGGTTGGTTTTTAAGTTATCATTCTACTCAGCCAACATGGTGCAGTGGCATGCAGGTTTTAACAGAGCCTACTAATTCGTTTAGTGATGGAAGTGGTAGTTTTTATTACCGGAACGGATCAACCTGTATGTGGAATATCCAGCCTCCTGATGCTTCTGAAGTAACAATTCATTTTACGGCTTTTGATACAGAAGAAGAAAAAGACGTAGTAAAAATTTACGATGCCGGGACTAATCAACTCCTCCAAACTTATTCCGGAGCCTATGCATCCGGCGCAATGCCACCATCTGTTACTTCATATTCAGGCAAAATGATGGTTGCTTTTTCGTCCAATCCTACTAATAATGAACCTGGGTGGGAAGCCTTTTATGAAAGCGCCTTCACCGGGGGGAAAAAATACAATTTGGAATACGGTAATATTTCCTGTTTCCCAAATCCTGTAAATGACGAATTAAATATTATGTTTGAAGGATTTGAAAATCGGAAGATCGAACTTGAATTTTCAGACTATACCGGAAAGCAATTACTACACGAATCTTTTGTTGTTAATGATAAAAGTTATGTTCATAAACCAAAATTGGATAATTTTCAGAAAGGCTTATATATTCTCCGAATCCAATCTGATTTAGCAACTTTCGTTAAAAAAATTGTTATTCATTAACATTTCCAGGCCTGTATTGTTGTTGTTATAAATTTTATAGAATTACAACCGGCGGAGTATTATAGGAACCTGAAACATAATCACGCCTAAAGGATGTAGTTTCTCACAATGTATTGAAACGTTACTCCTGTATTTTTTCCAGTCTGATACCGAGGTCTTCAATTCCTGAAAGTTCCCTGGTGCGCATTGCCTGTTCAAACTCAAACCGGTAAACCCCGGTGTGCGGAAAAGCCATCTGTTTCTTTATTAAAATGTTGTTTTCTTTCAGTTTACCAAAACCCTTTCCAAGCCACTCTCCATCGGGTTTTGCCAAAACAAGTTCAATGGTATCGCGCGTATAATCATTGTTCGGATAATGAATTCCTACAAATAAATACAGGTTGCTGTAATCATAGTCGGTATTATGCCTCACATTGATATAAAAATTGTACGACTGGATTGAATCAACTATATCAATATCAAAACCTATTTTTTCAGAAGCCGGCCAATTAGCCTTATTAATTGTAAAATTCCCCTCATAAAACCGGGATGGGTCGCACGATTGAAGGAAAACAAAAACCAGGAGGTACAGTAATAGGTTCAGGTTTTTTATAAATGGTATCTTCATACCGCTAAAATTCGGGGTTAACTTAAATTATCTTCATCAAAACGGAAAAAATCGTCGTTTTCCAAACCATTTGAATATTCAGCCTTTTGTTCCATTGTTTCGGCAAAGTCTTCAAGGTTATCAGGTATTTTTCCACGTTTGTTCAATTGAATAATCCGTTTCACTTCATCCAACGGAATAGCCATCATGCTTGAATGATCATCAATATAGGAATACCACATACACCGCTTGAATACATCGGCTTTTTGGAATTCTGCAGTTCCCTTTTTAGTTTTCAGGTTAATCCCTGAATCAGGAAATTCCTTTAAAGCCTCCACATAGGTTGAATTTTCATAATTCAGGCAACATTTTAGTTTTCCACACTGTCCGGCTAATTTCGAAGGGTTAAGTGACAATTGCTGTACCCTGGCATTATTAGTTGATACCGAAGTGAAATTTGTAAGCCATGTAGAACAACACAATTCCCTGCCACACGACCCAATACCACCAAGACGGGCAGCCTCCTGCCTTGCACCTATCTGGCGCATTTCGATACGGACTTTAAATTTTTCAGCAAGAGCTTTAATTAATTCCCTGAAATCCACCCTGTCATCCGCTGTATAGTAAAAAATTGCTTTAGTACCATCCCCCTGGTACTCAACATCATTGATCTTCATTTGCAAATTAAAGCCAACTGCAATTCCCCGTGAAGTAAACAGGGCAGAATCCTCAAGTTCAACTGATGATATCCATTTTTCAATATCGGAAGGCCTTGCCCTTCTGTACACTTTTTTTATTTCTTCAAGGGGCTGCCTGAACTTTTTCTTTTTCATTTGAAGCCTGACGGCTTCACCTGTAAGTGTTATTATACCAATGTCATGCCCTGGTGAAGATTCAACCGCAACAATATCGCCTTGAGTGAGACTAATACCGTACAATATCTTAAAAAAGTCTTTTTTACTGTTCTTAAACCTGACTTCAACATACTCTTCACGGTTTCGTTCGGGCGAAAATTCTATTTTCGCCAGCCAGTTATATGCATCCAGTTTAGCACATGAAGGTTTATAGGATACAGGATTATTCGGATCAGGAATAGCACAGCATCCACGTGAAAAAAAAGGGGTTTGTATTATATCTTTTTGTATATTTTCTTCCATCTTAAAATAATAATTAGCAAATGTAGCAATTTTAAGCCATATTAGATGTATAACAATTGCAATAAACCAGCATTTATCACATCTTAATATACCGGGCAAATTTTATGGACATATCCAGAAAAAGAATTCCCGGATTAGCGTTTCTTTCAATATGAAAGATTGAGTCATTTAGTTCTTTATTCATCAAGTGAATGTTTCGCCGGTTAATAAAAGGGTGGAATTTATTTACAAATTCAACTTCTTTTTTATTTAACCGTACTAGTTTTTCTTCACCAATATTAACTATCACCGACTCCCTTACCATCCTCAAAGCATATTTTAAAAGTATTTTTTGGGATTCCCTGCTTTGTTTAGTAAAAGCGCTTCCGTAATCAATCATTTTCTGGAAATGCCCTTTATAACATACCCGCATCCAATCAGAAAACCATTTAAAACTAACCTCATCGTCTTCTGTTTGTTCAATAGCTGTTTTAGCAGTTATGTAATTTCCACCGGCAAAATTTACGGCTTCATTCACCTCGGCATGCTGGTATCCATCATTCAGTAACATTTGCTTTAGCTCATCATCCTCAAAAAAGGGTATTTTAACCAGTTGTGTCCTCGAAATAATGGTATTAATAATCTGTTCCTGGTTTTCCGAAATAAGGATAAATAGTGTTTTATCCGGTGGTTCTTCAAGGATTTTCAGAATTTTTGGCGCTGCTGAATGAAATAGTTTTTCAACCATCCAAATGATCATAACCTTGTATTCTGCCTCATACGATTTATAGCTTAACGTCCTGATTATTTCGTTACAATCACGGGCATTAATAATGGCCTGTTTTTTTTCAATTCCGATTTTCTCGTACCACTGAGGTAAACTAATAATCGCATTCTTACCAAGTACAAGTTCCCTCCATTCCGGGATGAAATTTTTACTTACAGGCTTATCAAAGGTTTTCGTTCTTGCAGTAGGATAGATAAAATGCAGGTCGGGATGAACCAGTTTTTCATATTTTACACAGGATGGGCAAAGGCCACAGGAATCATTATTTTGTTTGTCGGTACAATTTATGAATTGTGCATAAGCTATGGCCAATGTCAATTTACCTGAACCCTCCGGTCCAAGAAATAATTGTGCATGGCTCACCCTGTGATCGGTAACCGTTTTTATCAACTTCGATTTTACAAGTTGTTGCCCGCTAATATCTGCAAATCTCATCCCGGTACAGGTATTTTATGATCAGTGTTCTTATTTGATCACAATTTTCTTAACATCCCTTAATCCATTTACATCAACAACGCAAAAATAAATTCCCGGGTTGACTTTTTGTCCTGTAATGTCCCAGGTAATTGAAAAATCCCCGGTTTTATATTCTTTATTGGTTAAAACAGAAATTATCCGGCCATCCAGGTCATAAATGGAAATATTCACATTTGATTTATTTTCAACACTAAAATCAATGTGCACTTCTCCATCAGAGGGGTTAGGATAGATCATTTTAATCACAGGGGAATTTTCAAATAAAGGATCGTTCAGCCCAAGTTCAACCTGGGGTGTTTCAAGCTGAACATCGGTATAAATTCTGAATTTACCCGGGCCTAATGTAATTGACTGGCTTGTAGATAATACATCAAGTGAATCACCGCTAAAATAATCATACCACATACCCGTATGTTGAAAATTAGCATTTATCGAACCATCGTTTACACTAAAGTTACCTATTATAAGGGCATTCATATCAGCGTGGTTTAAGCTGATCTGTTTTTGTGCCCCACCAACTGAAAGGTCAAAATCAGTGGTCCTGAATGTCGGGTAGTCAGTTTTTAAGTGTATCAATGCTGTAAACACATCATAAATCAGTTTTCTCCTGTAATCATCAAAATAATCCCAACGGATTGGTTTTTCACCGGTTCGTCCGTTATAGTCAATAGTATAGTCATACCCAAGCTCTCCAAACTGCCAAATCATTTTAGGGCCGGGAATGGTAAAAAAGAAAGCAGCAGCCGGTAATACCCTGCGCAATGCCACAGTAGTGTCTTTCACATCATGACCGGGGTTTGAACTGTTTCCCCAGGTCACATTTTTATACATCATACGTTCTTCGTCATGGCTCTCCATATAAGTAACCAAATGCGGGTCGTTCCAGTTTCTTTGCTGGTACGATGCCCATGACAAATCAGAGTTTGCTGTCCAGCCCATAGATGCCTCAAGGTAATTATGGTTCATATTCCCCCAAATCAGACAGCCATCGTTAGCCAGCACTTTTTCTTCGGAATTATCAGCAAAATGCTCAAGGATCACATACGCATTTTCATTTACCGACCAGATCGTATCAGCATAGGCTTCAAGGATGTCAATACGTGATTGGTCGTATTGTCCCCATTGGTTTACATTCCCCAGGGTATTGGTTTGGGTAAATCCTTTTGATAAGTCGAAGCGATAACCATCTACTTTAAATTCTTCGATCCAGAATTTTATTGCACGGCTTATGTATTGTTTTGTTGCTTCACTTTCGTGGTTCATATCAAAGCCCACATTATAATCATGCCTGGCCACCACATTGTAAAACGGGCTGTCTTCTGCCGGTTGTCCGTTATCCCAGTATAAAAGCACATAAGGAGATGTCCCGAAGGAATGGTTGTAAACAACATCGAGGATCACTGCAATGCCTTCGCTATGGCACACATCAATAAATTGTTTTAAGGTATTTTTAGGGCCATAATATTTATCAACAGCAAAATAATAATTGGGATTGTATCCCCAACTGCTATTTCCTTCAAATTCATTTACGGGCATAAGTTCAATGGCATTTATCCCCATATTCTTTAGGTAGCTTAAGGTATCAATCAATGACAAATATGTATGCTGGTTGGTAAAATCGCGAACCAGTAATTCGTATACAACAAGGTCGGTTATTTCAGGTGGATCAAAACTAGTATTCTGCCAGACATATTCTTCCTGGTTGGTTTGAAACACAGATACAATGCCTTCACCAAACCCGGTGGGATAAGGCTTTAAATTTGGATAAGTAGTATTTGAAATATATTGGTCGTTCCATGGGTCAAGTACTTTTTCGCAATACGGGTCACCAATCCTCAATTCCCCGTCAACAAAATACTGGTAAGCATATTCTTCTCCGGGCGTGATGCCATCAAGTTGGATCCAAAAACGGTCTCCTTCATTAGTTCTATTCATATATGAAACCTCACCTACATCCCAACCATTAAATTCGCCAATCGCAAATACATAATTTTTAAAAGGTGCATATAGGGATAGTACAACAGTTGATTCATCCACGTAATTAATACCGTCAACCATACCAGCGGGCAAATCTGCAATTACAGGGTTGGCAATCACCTGGTAAGAAAAAGAATCAACAGCAGTTTCTGTTTCATTTTTGGCCATCACTTTTACCCAATAGTCGGTCCAGTTGCTTCCAAAGTTATCGGCCAAAATTGTTTCATTTAGTGTGATTCCTGCCACCTCGGTCACCAACTCATCATTCACATACAAAAAGAGGCTATCCGCCAGTGGGCTGGTGGCTTGTATATTAATGGGATCGTTTAACAAAACCAATAAGTTTTCCTGGCCTGGTTCCTGAATGATCACCATTAACTCCGAACCAAAAACATCTATAAAAATATCAGGGCTTGTTTGTAAATATGGGTCATCTGCACTTCTAAAAACAATGCATAACCCGGTAATTTCTTTTGAGGCCGGTACATTATAAAAATCCCTAATGGTTGGTATTAATTCCAGTTCATATTGGTTAGTACCGGTTTTAGTTAGCTGCGGCTGGTTTGAGTTATTTCCCCAATCACCAATAACATACTGCCATTGGCTACCATCTGCTGTAACACCCGTATGGGCATAAACATCTCCGTTATAACCTTCCAGGCCGGTACCTGTTGCATCAAAAAAAATAGTGCAGGCTGCTTCAGATGTTGGAAATTCGGGATCAGTGGTAACCTGTGCAGATAAAGGGATTAAGAATGAATTTATCGCAAATAAAGCGATTAAAATTTTTGTCATCTTATATAGTATTTCTAATTAATTAAAAAATATTTTCATAAAGCTGCAAAGCTAATAAAAAAGCCTCCTTTAAAAGAGAGGCTTTTTAATATTTATGATTCCTCCCAACCTTAATTCTGGATTAACTGGTAAGTAGGCTCTTCCGTTTTAAAGTCAAGGATAAAAGTATAATTACCGGGATCCGGAAGTGGAATGTCAGCCCCATCCTGCACTAATGTACCGTCATCAGGATCTTTTGCACCCAGGTTTACAGTCCAATCGTCATCGGCACGGAACTTAAACCGGTTATCAACAACTTCAGGAACATCAATGGTAAGGACAAGATACTGGTTCACAGCATCCCATTCCATATCAATATCATCTGCCCAATCTAACCATTGACCGATTACACCCCAGCTTTCCAAAGTATTGGTCCAGGTAAGGTTAACAGTATCTACTACCACCTGGTATCCACCAGGACCGGGCATTGTCAGGTTGCCGGCATTCGCATCCGGATCCAACAATCCTTCACCTGCAAAACCAAAATTAGTATGGTCCCAGTCAGGAGCTGAAGTAAATTTAAACTCATATGTACCGCCTTCAGGCATCCACATATATCCTTTGAAAACACCGTCGTCGGTATAAGAATAAATTACCGGGGCAGTTTCGGGACTCCATCCCTGGTAATCGCCCGGTATCCATAAAGTAGGTTCCGTTGGAGGCGGAGGAGCCGATGCCTCATAGGGTGTAAGGCTCAGGGTTGTGACCTCTGAACCGGCCTCAGTATAATCCGAAGCATCATTTACGTACGACCTCAATTTAAACTCCATATCATGAGCAGTGTCTACACCCAAGCCTCTTGTAATCAAACGCTGGTTTATTGCAAGCACAGTCATCTCAAAATTTAAATCTGTGGTAATGGTCAAAATATCGGGATCAGCAAAATTACTTCCCGCTTCGTCCATAGATAATTCATACTTCGTACTTTCAAGGTTGCTAAGGCTATAGCCTGTAGCCGACCACTGAAAATTTGTGAATACATTGTCCTGCTCATCTTCCGTTAATATAAAAGCAGTTCCATTTTGCGGATTTGTAATAGCAGGATTGGTAGTCCCGTTCATATCCAGCTTTGGGTCCCTTAGCTCTTTTTCACAGGATAATATAAACCCAAGCCCTATAAATAAAAGAAATATGATTGTTAACTTTTTCATGTTATAACATTTTTAATTTGATATTAATAACCCGGATTTTGAGATAAATTAGGATTTGCCCCAATATCTGATGAAGGAATAGGGAAAAGGTCAAGATGACTTCCGGTTGCTATACCATCAGCTACTTTTCCTTTCCAGGGCCAGAGGTAATCACCTCCGCTAAAATAACCGTATCTTACAAGGTCGGTCCTTCTGTGGCCTTCCCAGTATAGTTCACGTGCCCGTTCATCCAAAACAAACTGAAGGTCGAGGTTATAGGCTTCGGCATTACCGGCCCTGGCCCGCAATTCATCAATAAAAGACTGAGCAGTTGCAAGGTCACCGCCGGAGCCACCACGCAGGACTGCTTCGGCATACATTAAATAAATATCAGCTAACCTGAATACCGGAAAATCAGTATCGGCATGAGTTTGATCCGAACCATTTGTCCCATCGCTTTTTTTATTGGTGAACTTAGTAATGGCATAACCGTCATTAAAGGAGGCAATATCTTCAATTTCGAGGTTTTGGCCTTCGGTAAAGAACATGGCCCGATTATCAATTTCGCCCGTATGGTCAGGAAATTTCGCAACTAAAGCGCTAGTAGTACGTGTACCTCCCCATCCACCGGCAATACCAGAGGAGGACCCTTGCATATCACCACCAACACCAGCGCTGATAATAAAGGTTGTACCACCCCAGGTTTTAGTATATACTCCATCATACCTAATGGGAAAAATAATTTCTTTTCTAACAACCGGCCTGTCATTATCGGCCATGAACAAGTGGCTGTATTCATTGCTAAGGCTATAAACACCACTGTTTAATATTTTATTACAATAGGTAAGGCATTCAGTATTTTTATCCTGGCCAATATACACACCGGCATTTAAGTAGAGCTTGGCCAAAAGCGCCCAAACAGCAGCCTGGTCAGCCCTGCCATACTCATTCTGGCCAGCGCCTTTCATAATGCTTTCAATGCTTTTCAGTTCACTTTCAATGTAAGAAAATAAACTGCCCCGATTGGTTTGTTCCGGGAAAAAAGAGCCAACGCCATCTTCTTCTGTTACAAATGGAACATTACCAAATAAATCCAATGCGTGCCAGTAACTGAGCGCTCTCAGGAAACGGGCTTCAGCCCTGAAATATCCAATATCGGTTAATAATTGACCGCTAACACCCCGGTCACTCAACTTTTCATCGGTAGTTTCACGAATAAATTCATTGCAAATAGCAATCTGGAAAAAGATACGATAATAAAAAGCAGTAATAAATACATCGCTTGGAGACCAAACCTGCCAGTGCAAATCTTTTATTGTTTGGTCGTTCCAGGCAATCACCGCTTCATCGGTTGTTAATTCCTGCATATACCAGTAACCTCTGAGATATTGGCCGAAGCCTTCATCAATCCCGCTTATATCACCATTCCCTGCTGGGCCTTCCTGCCCTGAGACGGCAAGGCCGGCATAAAGTTTGGCAAGCACTTGTTTGTAAGCATCCGGATTATCGTAAACCTTATCGGCTGTAACTATATCCGGGTCAATGGGCACTGTATCAAGGTCTTTAAAACAAGAAGAAAAAATGATCAGAAACCCTGCTGTTAATAACGTTAGTTTAAATATATTTTTCATAATTATTAATTTAAAAGTTTAAAATACAAGGTTTAAACCCAAAACATAAATTCTCGGACGTGGATAAATCCTGTTGTCAATGCCATTGTCTATCTCGGGATCAATACCGTCATATTTAGTAATGGTAAAGGCATTGTTAACCGTTGCAGAAACACCCAGGCTTACTTTATCCTTAAAAAGGTTAGTAAACAGGTAGCTTAACCTGATATTGTCCATTTTAAAGAAAGAGCCGTCCTGGATATAATAATTAGTATAATATTGGGGGTTTACAAAACCTGCCTGGTAAATATCAGAAGTAACATTACTTAAATAAGGCCCTTCTGGACGGAATAATCGTTGATAATTACCGTTTTCAGCGCTTATATTATTAAACACGTAACGACCGAACTGTGCCCTTCCTGCAAAAGAAAACTCCCAGTTCTTATAAGTTAAAATAGAAGAAATCCCAAAATAGAAACTTGGATCGGGACTATTAAAATGGTATTTATCAAAATCGGTAATTTCTCCGTCACCATCCCTGTCAACATACAAACCTTCGATTGGATTGCCGTTTGCATCGTAAACCTGTTCAAAAACATAAAACGAGCTGGAAGGATGACCAACCGTTTGCATCTGGATATGATTACCGATAGCTCCCGAAATTCCTCCGGTTGGTATACCCTGGTATTCCGGGTCATCGTAGGCAGTCAACTTGGTAATCTCATTCTCATTATAAGTTGCATTGAAACTTACCGACCACCACAGATCATCTTTTACAATGGGTTTGGTGGTAATGGTAAATTCAACACCCCGGTTTTCCATATCACCAACATTTGTAATTATGAAGTTGGTTAAGTTTGAACCGGCAGATACCGGGATACTATTGATAAGGTCTTTGGTTTTTCTAAAATAAAAATCAAGGGTACCATAAAAGCGGTCGTTGGCAAATCCATAATCCAGGCCAAAATTCCAGGTTGTTGTTTCTTCCCATTTGATAAATTCATCATATCC
>Ga0255380_10191_pt1 | contig 10392 bp, 2 predicted proteins | sample ANMaggSeSYBR01G8_FD_182107 | JGI IMG/M metagenome (GOLD analysis project Ga0255380, IMG submission 182107) | Sediment cell enrichment communities from methane seep in Santa Monica Basin, California, United Staets - ANME aggregate JGI... | ecosystem: Environmental > Aquatic > Marine > Cold seeps >... | reverse complement strand
TATCGCACCTGATGTTGTAAATCATATTATTATTCGTAATAGTACCGGTGGACTTGGAAGCGAAGTCGGGGATTTGAATTTTGATTTGAATGAACAAATAACACTGTATGCGGCGGGATATGATGAGTGGAATAATTATGTTAGAGACATCGTCGCAGATTGGGATACGACCGGCAATATCGATCGTCCATCTCCGCTTCAGGGAACATTTACGGTTTTTAATCCAACAACTCCTTACACGAGTGGACGAATTTACGCGGACAGCGTAGGCGCTGACACAACAGGACTTTTCACTGTTGGAACGGTTGATCATGTTTTGATCCGGGACGGAGCCAATGGCAGCGGAGATGTTGTTGGTGATTTACAGATCACTGCGGATGATTCCTTAGTATTGTATGCCGCAGCTTATGATGGCGGAAATAGTTATTTAGGTGCTGCTACAGTTAGCTAGTCTAATGATGGCGGTTTGCAGCCAGCCGTTTCGGGAAGCGATACCATGTTTGTTTTTAAGCCAACAACAGCGCGCGTTTCCGGGCACATTATCGCAGCACACGCTACGGCGCCGAACGCTTCAACCGGCTTAATAACCGTTAACCCGGGCGCTCCGGTAGGAACAATAATACTTCATCCCGATCCAAAGTTAATTGCAGCACATCCGGATTCATTTTCAATTATTACCTCAGATGTGATTTTTGATTTTGATGGAAATGCTATTTCAGAAGGAGACCTGTTTACAGTTAGCACAACTTTAGGAACCGTTACCACTCCAGATGAAGCGCCGGGCATAGCGGGCAATCAAATAAAATCTAATACTGAAAGTAAAATTACGTTTCAAATTAATGCCGGTACAGAGGGAGGAACAGCGTTTATCTATGCAAATAGTATCGGACAGGGCAGTGCGGTTGGAGACACAACCTTAATAATTTCAAATTTGAGAATTGTATCGGTCAACACTGATTATGATCATGCGAGCCAGGGACAATTAGATTTACCCGTGAGAATGGTTGTTGAAAATGTGGGATCAGAAAATATCAGCATTACCAGCACGGATTTGAAGTTTACCGGACCAGCGCCAAACTATGCAAACGTAACAGGCGAATATACCGTTACACGCACTGATGGAACAACTCAGATATTAGCCAATACCCAGGTTACACTTACGTTTCTGGCAGATGTTGCAGTTAATGCGACGACAGGTATTATCACAATTGATGGTTATATCACCGGGGAAGTTGGTGGCTTAACAGTGAGTGATTATTCCGCAAGCCAGGTTGATGAAATTTTGATTCAATCGCCGCCGGTTTTAATAATAGAAAAAGTTGAAGCATTTGCCGATACTGTAATTCGGGGAACAAATACAACGGTAACCATGACAATCCGTAATGACGGAGACGCTTCAGTGGTTATTGATAGTGACAGCCTGACTTTCTGGGCGGAAAATCTGGGTTTGAATGAAACGCAAAACTATGGTCTGGTTCCTTATCTTTCAAATCCAGATACAATTATTGGGCATAGCTCAGAAATGTTCTTCAACTATACTGTCGGGGTTGGGACGAACGCCTCGTTGGATACAGTTACTTTGGATGGAAAAATTGAAGGTCATGATGTAAATAGTAACACGGTTGTGAGTGATTTGGCTTCAGATGTTGTTGATGGCTGGTGGGTAAAACAGGGGTCTGATGTCGAAATAACAGAATTTACCGCCACCCAATCAACTGTTACTAATGGACAGGAAGAAGATTGGTATTTGAACATGGCAGTTACCAATAACGGTGGTGCAGATTTGAAGTTGGACAGCGTGGTTGTGGAGTTTTCGCTGGGAGGTGAAAATATTTCAGATGAGTATTTGCTGATAAGACCGAGTATTTTTCAGATTAGCGGAGATGATACTCTTAACGCCGGTGATTCAGACACTTTGAAAATAACCGTGGATGAAACAGGCACAACCCTGGGAACAATTACCATTACCGGGACAGTATATTTGAATGATATGATCAGCGGGCAGATAATTAAAAGCAGCGCCACCGGTGTTATGGTTCAATCACAGGCTCATTTGACAATCGATTATATTCGCACTTCACAGCCAGAAGTTACAACGGGTCAAACTAATCCATGGAATATTGTTTTGTCATTAACAAATAATGACGGCGGTGATATTGCTGTTGATTCCACACAGGTTTCAAATTTTATAAGTTTTGATGGACACACTGATTTTTCCGTGGTACCTCCTTCAGGTTTTTATGGTAATAATAATTTTATCCTGAAAAGCGGAAAAACTGACAGCCTGTTTTTTATTGTGGATGCCACCGGAAATGTTGCTGGAGACCGAAAAGTACGTGCAAATATTTCAGCGATTGAAATAAACAGCCAACGCGTTATTACAGTCAGTGATAGCGTAATGATAAAGGTGGAATCGCCGGCAAATATCAGAATTAAAAGCGTAAATAATATTGCGCCCAACACGCCCTATGTTGATACAGGGCAAGAGTATCAAATTCGAGTGGTTGCCGAAAATATTGGAGAAGATGCTGCAAAAGATATTGAGATTTCTTTGTCGAGCGATAGCGCATCAACCATCTTAAATCCGGTTGGAAATATTTCAACAATAAAAGGAGGAGAAACAGATACCGTAATTTTTAATATTCAGGCATTTTCAAGCAGAATTGTTGAAGAAAGATTCACAGCGAAAATTGATACTGCTGTTGCTGAAAACACACCGGAACCGGATAAAATATTAATTGCACCTTCTGTGGATTCGCTGGCAACAGCTATAGTTCAACGGCCCTCGGAAATGATAATGATTGCTGTTATTCCTTCGCAGGATACGGTGAAGGCTTTGAGCACTGAGAAATGGGAAATTGTTGTTGCTGTCCGCAATGATGGAGAAGGTACGCTTACATTAGATCAACCTTTGAATAGCGATATTTCGTTTTCCATTGAAGGAGATTTTTTAATTAGCGCGCCGGACGGATTTACAAATTCGCCGGATTTGTCTTTATCAGCCGGAGAAGATGACACGCTCATTTATGAAATCAACCGCAATGGTCAGAGAGGAGGTCCGGCTTATGTCAGGGCAAACCTTAGCGGAATATATTTGAATAAAAACGAGCCGTTTCAGGTTGTGGATTCATCAGAAGTTTACATTCGCTCTTCGGCTGTTGTTTATGTTGATGTAACAGAACCGGTCTGTCCGAATATCGACCAGTACGGAACAGGGCAGGTAAATGAGGGGCAAAACTTTACTGTTAGAGCAAACATTAAGAATTCAGGTGCAGAAATAGTCGATGATGTCGTTGTTCATTTAACTGCCACAGGATATGCAATAGTACCAACGACGATAGATTCTATTGATCCTTCGGGTAGCTCGTTTGCTATGTTCAATGTTACGGCACAGGACACCAGCAGCCAGGTTGACTTTATTGCGAGCATTGCATCAGCCATCGCCCGCCAGAGCGGTTTGCCGGCTGCCATTGGCGCGTCTTCTGATTCAATAGCTTCTGTAAGAGTTCATAAACCGGCAGAATTAAAATGGAATATTGATCGAACCGATACACTATTTACAGCAGCACAAATCGGACAGTTCAAATTAAGCGTGTCCAATTCAGGTACTGCTGAAGTTGATACCGGACGATTATCAGTCAAGATGCCTGCCGGTTATTCTATTGTTAAGGGAGAAGCGTACGTTTCGATAGATACAACAGGCTTTATAATCGGTCAGCAGCTTAGCTGGCAGATATTACCACCGGCTGTCGCTTCCAGTAATGATAAAATAATAACGGAAGTTATTAGTCCCCCAAAAGATAAAAATACAGATTTGATAGCATTAATACCAAATCCATTTGATACATTAACAGTGAGCACAATTCCTTCTCTTATTTCAGTAGAATCATTTGAAATAATTTCACCGGGGGGAGCGACTGATGATACGCTTTCTACAGAGCAATCATTCTATGTTGAAGTTCAGGTGGACCCTTCAGAAAATCTTGACAGCGTTAAAGCGACAATTATATTACCAGGTGGATTTGGCTTTGGGATTGGACAAGATTCGACAAAGCTTATTCCTGGTTCAACCAATACACAAAGCTGGGAATTACAGGCGGCTAATTCAGCTACTACGGTGCCTGGGTGGCTTAAAGTAATTGTCTCTGGTAAGACAGATGGAGTTACTGAATCTGTTAGGGATAGTTTTTCGGTCGTAGTACAGGCGCGCGCTGAACTTGAGTTTAATGATATTTCGACGTCATCAGAAAATGATTCTATATTTTCGACCGGTCAGGAATTTGATTTAAATGTTAAGGTAGAAAGCAGAGATGCAAATCAGGCGATGGTTGAAGGAGTTGCGGAGCTAATAATTGACCTGGGTTCGACAGGTATAACACTAATTGATGAGCCATCAATTAAGGATTTTAAGGTTGATTCAGTAGTTACCTGGCGGTTAAAAGCGCCCGATGCTGAGTTTGAAAAAAGCCCGATCACAATATTTATGGAATCGATTCCTTATGATGTAAATACAAATGAGCCGGCAGATATTTACAAAGATAAAACAAGGATTGACTTTCAGGTTGAAACAGTACTTTCTGCAAATATTACTGTTAGTAATTTAAGAATTATTTCGCCTTATGGAGCAACCGATAAAATTATATCAAGTTATCAAGAATTTACAATCAATGCATTTGTCAGTTGGGATAATTGTATAAATATTCCCCTGGTAACGCTTCAATTGCCGGCTGGATTTACGACGCCAGAGTCCAATCCAAAAAATCCATCTGATACCGGACAGCAGCAGGGGAGTGTGAGTTGGAGAATTCAAGCTCGTGAAACTGCGGTTCAAGATCAAAATATCTGGCTGCTGTTATCCGCTTACGATGCAAATACAGGAAGTATGTTTTCGGTTGCTTCCGATAGCATTGAAGTTGATGTTGTTAACAGGGCTGTAATTCAGATAGATGCTCAAATTGTTTCCCCTGCCAGCGCACTGGATGGGATTGTTTCTGTCGGGGATGAATTTGTTGTCAGCGCTAATTTAACAAGTACTGGAGATGCGAATCTTGTTGGCAATTATAGCGCAACGCTTGAACTGCCATCGGGGCAGGGATATTCCACATCGCAAAGTTTAACTTTATCTGCCGGACATGACGAATCAGTCAACTGGACAATTCAAGCGCCTTTCTCAGAGCGAGAACCGGCTAATATCAGAATTCATTTGGCAAGTAAACCTCAAGATGAAAACACTAATGCGGAAATCGCACCGGATGCAGTTTCTTTGGGCATAGCTTCTTTTCCAATTACTACCGAGCAAAAAAGTGTAACAATCTCAACGATACTGCTGGGAGAAAGAACTACGGTAGCACGAGGCGATACATCTGTTTCAATGATGGGGCTTGATTTGTCAGTTTCCGGCGACGCATTTTCGAACAATGTGCTATTTAAAAGCGTTAAAGTAAAATTGAAGAATCGATCCGGAGCGTTAATAGAAAATCCACGGTCGGCAATCACCAGGCTAATAGTAGCAAAACACCAGGAAAATTCTGTTGTGTATGGGCAGGTCGTTAATATTCCCTCGAGCAACCCGATTGAAATTACGTTCACAACAGACGATACATTAAAAGCGGATTTTTTGAACCAGGTTGTCTTCAAAGCAGACATTGCTTCCGATGCCAGTGTCAGTGATTTCTTATTGGCAATTGATTCAAGCCAGGCGTTTCAAATGGTTGTTGAAGGTTCTGGCAGAATACCAAATATTAAAGATGAAACTGGTGAAACAACGGATGTTTTGAATATTACCTCAGAACCATTGGTTCTTATTGAAGCTGATTTTAATAAAGCGTTTGGAAATTATCCCAATCCGTTTGGCAATCCGGATCGCCCGGAAACGAAATTTGTTTATTATCTTGATCAAGATTCTGATGTTAGAATACAAATTTATACACTCATCGGCGAATTGGTCTGGCAATCGCAACAATATTCCATAAATGAAAATTCCAAACAATGCACCAAAGGAACGCATGATGGCGATATTGTGTGGGATGGCAGAAATGGTCGCGGGCACAAAGTATTAAACGGGGTTTATATTGCCAGAATTTCAACAAATAATAAAAAAGACACCATTACAAAAGTTGCAATTATAAAATAGGAAAGATACGATGAAAACCACAAAATTGATTAAAGTATTCATCAATTTTTTTCTGATAATTTTGATGTTTGCAGGTATAGCACAAGCAGGTGATGAGGGTTCTGCTGGAGTTCACAGTAATTTCATCCATGGAGTTGGGGCGCGGGCATTGGCATTGGGCAATGCTTATGTAGCAGTGCCTTTTGATGCGTCGGCAATTTACTGGAATCCCGCGGGTATGGATTATATAGATTATAAAAATGCTACCTCGTTTTATACAAATTTGCCCTTCGGAACAAATTTCTACTTTCTGGGGTATGTCCACCCAACCATTATCAGCGGTGCTTTTGGGGTAGGAATTGTCGGTTATGGTGGAGATGGCGTGGATATTCGAGACGGACAAAATGTCGAAGGTGGAACCGGGTCGTATTCGGAACAAATAGTCTATTTTGCCTATGGGAAACAATTGCCCTGGAAAATATCAGGTGGAGTTAACTTTAAAATTTATCATCAAAATCTTTTAGGAAATACAGCGACAAGTGTTGGCATGGATTTGGGTTTTTTATACAGGCCTGATTTTACTAATTCTTTATTGAGTGGGTTATCAGTGGGGATGACGATTCAGAATTTTGTTGGACCACGCATGAAAGCAGGTACCGATGTCGACATTTTCCCGGTAAACGTTCGACTCGGATTAGCCAAGCCAATTTTAACAAATGAATGGGGTCCTCAACTTACTTTTTTTATGGATGTTGAACAGGGTGAGAGGGTTCCTTTTAAGTATCATGCCGGCACTGAGTATGTTTTTCAAAACAAGGCAATGTTGCGGGTAGGAATGAATAATAATCAATTAGCATTTGGCATCGGCGCTACTTTTCAACAATTTCAATTGGATTATTCTTTTGGAAAATTTGCCTCGCACGAACTCAATTCCAGCCATAGAATTTCATTTACTGTAAAATTTGGTAAATCAAAAGATGAATTAATCCAGATCGCAGAGAACAAAAGAATAGAGGAAATTCAAGCAAAAGTTGATCAGGAGTTGTACATAGAACGAGAGCAAAAGATTGACGATGCTATGAGGAAAGCAAATGAATTTTTTAAAGCAGAAGATTATGCCAGAGCCAATCGAGAATATACTTTTGTTGCCAAATTTGAAGATGACCTGCCGGGAGATTCCAGAGTAGATGAAGCAAAAAAACAGCGTGAACATATAGAACAAACGATGGAACAGAAGATTAAACAAACTTATGCAAAAGGTGAAGAAAAGAAAAGAATACACGAAGAAAAGAACCGGTTGAACCAGCTTCATAAACAAGCGATGGCTTACTTTGAAGAAGAATATTATGAAAAGGCAATCGAGCAGTGGGAAAAAATGCTGGATATTTCGCCAGGCAATCCAATAGCAACACGGCATATTGAAGAAGCAAAAGAAGATATTGAACGTAAGCTGTTGTCATTAATTAATAGAGCAGATGCTCTTGCGAAACAAAAAAACTATTATGCAGCAATTAGAGTGTTAGATAGCGCCCGTCGCTTGAATCCTGATGATAAAAGAATACAATTAATTGATAAAAGAGTTAGTCAATATGATAAGCGGTTAAATTTTGATGATTTGTATCAGCAGGGATATAGATATTATATGACAAAGGATTACAAAAATGCGAAGGATTCATTTGGCAAGGCGCTCGCGTACCAGCCCGGCAATAAAAAAGTAAAAAAGTATTTTTTAGATTCTAAAGCAAGAGCTAACGCCAAAAAAGAGCCATTAACAGGAGCAGCAAAAGAAGAATGGTTGAGAGGCACCAGTATATTTCGGGATGGTAAGTATAAAGAAGCTTTAAAGATATGGGAAGCACTACTGGAAAAACATCCCTATAATAAATATATTCTTGACAATATTGATATGGCTCGTGAAAGAATTGATCAGCAAAAAAGGAGCCCTTACCAGCCATAATTAGTTAGAACAAAGGAAAAAATAGTGTTTAAATCAGTACATAAAGAAGAAATACAGGTTCCAGCTCATATAGATTACCTGGGAGAATTACGTAATTTTGTTACTAAAACGGGACGCAAGCACCATTTCTCAGATACGGTGGTTAATGCTTTTAAATTGAGTATCGATGAAGCTGCTACTAATATAATCAAACATGCCTATCGTGATTGGGAAGGCAAAATTACAATGAGAGTCATCATCAAAAAAGAAAGTATGACTGTCGTTTTAATTGATAAGGGTAAATATTTTGATCCATCCCGCGTTAAAGACCCGGATCTTAACCGCTATGTAAATATTGGGAAGAAGGGCGGACTGGGAATTTTTATCATGCGTAAGCTGCTGGATGAAATTGATTATCGTCACACAGAGGAAGGGAATGAGCTAAGATTAACAAAATACAGGGAAAGCAAAAGCACTAAAAAGAGAACGGGAAAGAAAAAAATTATTTCTACCCCATCTCTTTCAATGAGCTTAAAATCCAGATATTCAATTGTTACGGCAGCCATTCTCACAGGTATTGTAATATTAGGCTATTTCTATTTTTTTATAATACACGAAAACAGAGTGCTTCGAGATTTTATTGCATCTGAAAAACCTGTCTGTGAAAACATTGCTAAGAATGTTTTACAGTCAGGGGAATTTGAATTGAACCCCTTGTTTGTTGATTCAAAAGTTTTAGAGTTTATTCATAGTCGAAATGAAATTTATCGCATTGTTGTTACGGATTTCGAGAATATGGTTGTATCCAGCACAGATACCAGCCTGGTATTTGAAGAATTTCAAGTTCCTGCAAACCATGAAAACCCGCGTCCCAATTTAATTAGCTATAAAGACAAACAAAATGAAACAATATACAATTTTTCCTGCAATGTCACTATTGATGATATTCAAAAGACAAAAATAGGAACAGTTTATTTAGAAGTAAAGAAAGACCATGTAAGCAGCCAGATAGCTTCACTTCGAATGAAAGACCTTAGAACTGCCGTTTTGATTTTAGCCATAGGTTATCTCGGAATAATGTTTTTAATTTATATAATTATGAATCCCTTCCGAAAACTGGCAGACTGGGTTAAAGACCTGGGGCATGGTGAAGTTAAAGATGAAATTGATTTTGACACCAGTGATGAAGTCGGGGAAATTGCCAAGGCGTTTAGTGAAATAACAGATAGTCTCCGTGATTCCCAAAAGAATCTGGCAGAGCAGGAACGAATGCAAAAAGAGATGCAACTTGCCCAGGATATTCAGCAAGCCTTATTGCCTTCAGAAGTTCCAACGTTGGAAGGATATGAGATAGATTCATTTTATGAATCAGCCAAAGAAGTCGGTGGTGATTACTACGATTTTATTGAAGTGGACAAAGACACCCTGGGCATCGTTGTCGCAGATGTTTCTGGCAAAGGAGTCCCCGGTTCTCTTGTCATGACGATGATTCGAACTGCGCTGAGAACAGAGGCGCGTTCAATAAAATCTGCATCAGAAGTACTGGCGAGGGTCAATGATTTTGTTGTTAAGGATATGAAAAAAGGCATGTTTGTAACCCTGTTCTATGTCATCATTGATTCAAAGAAAAGGCGTATTAACTATGCCAGCGCCGGTCATAATCCGATGGTTCTTTACCGCAAAAGCACACAACAAACATACTACTTAAATCCTCGCGGATTCCCAGTTGGGTTGTCTCTCCCTGATCCGGAACTGTTTAAACAGTCAATCGAATCCGATACAATTCAATTAGCAGAAGATGATATTCTGTTAATTTATACAGACGGCATTACGGAAGCCATGAATAGCCGGCGCGAACTTTTTAGTGAAGAACGGTTACAACAATCGATTCATGAATATGGCGGTATGCGTGTTAACGAATTCACAGAAAAGTTGAAAGAGGAAATATATACTTTTACTGAAGGTTTTGAACAAAACGATGATATTACTTTTGTCGCGATAAAGGAGAAAAGCAGCCCCGAAAAAATAGAGCTGCAACGTGCCCAAAAAAGTCATCAGATGATATTGGATGGAATGAGTATCCGTGAAGCATGTGATGAGTGTAGAATTTCTGTTTATGCTTATAATAAATATAAGAAGACATTTGAAAAAGAAGGCATCGATGCGTTTTTAATTGATGATACAATTTCAGTGGAATCCAAGCATTTAAGCATCGAAGAAAAAACAAAAATTTATGATATTATTAAACTGCATCCCGAATATGGCGCCAAGCGTATTAGTGAAGAATTAAATACCGAGCGTTATGGATTCACCCAGATCAATGAAAACAGACTTTATGATGAAC
>Ga0255380_10190_pt1 | contig 10408 bp, 10 predicted proteins | sample ANMaggSeSYBR01G8_FD_182107 | JGI IMG/M metagenome (GOLD analysis project Ga0255380, IMG submission 182107) | Sediment cell enrichment communities from methane seep in Santa Monica Basin, California, United Staets - ANME aggregate JGI... | ecosystem: Environmental > Aquatic > Marine > Cold seeps >... | reverse complement strand
GCAATTGTGATTTTTTTGATTTTGATGCAAGTTCGCATGAACGTTTCCGATGATCTGGTTATGATTAAATGAAGCTCCGGACATAACGAATATTTCACCCTGATAATATTCATTTTTATATTCGGCGGCTTCTTCGAGTTCTAAATATTCTTCAGGTGTGTAATATTTTTTAGCGAGCTTTTGCATTTAAAATTCTCCTTAAAAAATTATGAATACAAATCAACATTAAAATATAAAATAATACTCATAAAGTCAACAAAAATTAATCTCTTAAATATTATCAATAAAAAATCCATTTTTTTTTAATGGGATAAAAATATTTTAGCCTGCATTATTCATCCCGACCTGTCGGGATATTTCCTTATATTTCAAAAGTAACTGTACAGGCGACCGAAGGAAGTGCCTATGGTACACAGTCCGTATTTCCTTATTATTAATACAAGGTAACTGTACGGGCATTATATTTTTGAAGCACAGTCTGTATCTCCTTATAAAATAATGTAACTGTACAGGCATCGTCTGTAATCCTTTAATAATATTAAGGAAACGATACAGGGAAGCGGGATAACCTGAATGGTGCATTTATAATATTAATTTTATTGAAATTAACTGTGATCAACAATAATACACTAAAGCTTAACTTCAAAGCGTTTTAACAACTAAGTCTTAATATTTAAAAAAGCTTAACAATTAACTACAAAAAATATTCCAGTATTGATGAAAAAATTTACTAACCATTGGATAGAATGAATATTGAGAAGAAAGTTTGGTAAGTGGGTAATTTGGCTATTGGATAATTAGTTCCTAAACAATGAAATTCTCCGCAAGCTGTTGGGCAAAGATTTAATGGCACGCGGATGACACTGATGACGCAGATTTAAAAATCCGTGAAAATCTGTGTAATCCGCGTTCTATTCTTGTTTTTTTCGTTATAGTTTTTCCAGGTTGGGTTATTGATGAGTGAAGATGGATATGTGTTTTGTTAATTTTTTCAACAAATCACAAAAACCTCACCCGCGAAACATTTAAAGTAACCGCGCCAAATTCTTCTTCCACTTTTCCGTTGAGAATGTAGGGACGGGAGTGACTTAGCATATAACAGAATTTTTGGTAGGTTTTTGGGAAAAATACGGCTTCGTAAATTTCTGTGGTATCTTCAAAATTTATAAATTCCATCAATTCGTCTTTTTTGGTGCTGGTCATTTTTCTAGTAACCAGCCAGCCGATGGTGGTAATGTTTTTTCCGATAAAAAATCGTAAATTATTCGCCGATACATAGTGTCTGAACGAAAACCCCTGTTTTTGAGAAATTTGAACGAAAAAACAAATACTTAGGGGACGAAAAGTGCTAAAAAATGGCACCCTTTAAAGTATCACTTTAAGTGCTGTTTTGCCCTCGATTTATCTTTTCATATCCAAATCAGAGCTAAGTTCAGTCAAGTTTTTAAAGTTCACTTTTGTTATTTGAACATTCAATAGAAATTGCAATTCATAATCTATTAAAATATCTTTAGCTATTGACTTTTCGTTCAAGCACTATTTAATCTCAATCATTTTTCCCGTTCCGATGGGAACATAATTTTCTTTATATGCCTGTTTGAATAATTCAATCTGGCGATCCCCGGTGCAGTGCGTGGCACCACATTTTAAAACACCCATTTTTTTGAATTCTTGTATGATCGCCTTCACTTCATCGTCTGAATGCCGCATCAGATGAAAACCGCCAAATACGATATAGATTTCTTTGTCGATTATCTCTTTAGCTTTTTTGAGAATGTTTACAATTCCCTGGTGCGAGCAACCTGTTATAATAATCAATCCTGTTCTTTGATTTGATTTCCCATTTCTCCAGTCAGAAAAACATTGCTACAGATTTCAACAGGTTCGTCCACCGGGATTACTTTTCCTTTTGCCTGTTCAACTCTTCGAACAAAATCATAAGGGAATGATTGGGGAATATAGATTGGCAGATCAGGATGTTTCTCAAGAACTGAAAAAAGTCCTCCTGTATGATCCCAATGGTTGTGAGAGATGACAACTTCATCAGCTTTTTTCAAATCAATATTTAAGTGATTTATATTGTGCCACAGCACTTCACTTTCTCCACCAGTGTCGAACAAAATTGTTTTTTCTGTTCCTTCAATCAGGCAGGAAAAACCCCACTTGGCTATGGTTCCTTCAGTATGTACATAATTGTCGTATAGAACAGTCATTTTCACGGAATTAATTACATTATCAGTAGTTGCAACATCTGTTAAATGCATCTGAGCTTTACTATTTAAAGCTTCCTTTTTCGATAGTAGTTTCACAATCTCTTCATGACCAGCCTGTACAGCATAATCAAGAGGAATCTTATCACCTTTGTTTTTTACATTCATTTTCGCACCATTTTTTAGCAGAAGTTCAACCGAAACTTTGTCTCCACTCCATGCTGCGCCATGAATCGGCGTATCACCTCCATCATCTTTTACGTTAACATTTACTCCTTTGGCGATCAGAAGCTTTACGATTTCACTAAAACCATAATTAGCAGCTATGTGCATTGGTGTATGACTTGTGTTGTCCTTCAATTCCGTATTTGCGCCATTGGCAATGAGTAGTTTGGCAATGGCTTTTTTACCTTCTCTACAAGCTTGATGCAACGGGGCATTACCGTCAACATCCTTAAAATTTATGTCAGCGCCTTTTTTAACAAGAAGTTCAACAAGTGGTTCACTATTTCTCCAGATGGCATAAGTTAGCGGTGTTCTACCATAGTTATTTTTAATATCGACTTCCGCTCCCTCGTCAATCAGTAACTGGCAAAATTCAATATTGCCGCTTCTGACAGCAAAGAAAAGCGGAGTTCTGCCATTTCTTTCTTTGACATTTACTTCCGCACCTTTTGCGACCAATAATTTGCCACATTCAAAATAACCTCGGGTAGCAACAAAATGAAGGGCTGTCATTCCATTATTGTCCCCCAGGTTCACATCGACTCCTTTTGAAAGAAGCAGTTCAATCACTTCTTTTTGCCCACTGGCGGCTGCATTGTGCAAGGCATTACTGCCTTCATTATCGCCAGCATTAATATCAGCTCCTTTTTTTATGAGCAATCGAACAACATCAATATTCCCGTGAATAGATGAAATAATAAGAGGAGTAAGGTTATTGTCGTTTCTGGAATCCAGTAGCGTAGGGTTCTGCTCCAATATTGATTTTACTTTCTCTGTATCTCCTTCTTGTGCTGCTTTGTGAATATCTTGCGCTAATGCTGTCATTGAAAACGCAAAGAGTATAACGATTGTGATTAAAATAATTTTACCTGTCTTCATGGTTTTTCCTCCTGTTTTATGATTTGTAGCCTTTGGATAGTTTAATAGATATACAAAGTTATACTTGATTTGTTTAGCAAAAATATTGAAAAGGTTATGTCGATTTTATAAGAAAAAAAACAAGTCTGGAACGCTAGCTGATACCTTAATTTTTGAAGATGATATTATTTCTCCGCTGGGAGATTCATCTCATTAAATTTTTTATATTCTGTTCAATAAGTTCCACTGCTTCATTAATCCGCCTTTTACGCGTCTCTTCCTTTTTAGCGCTTGTTATCCAGCCGACATAATTTCTCTTATAAGAAAAAGCAAAATTGTCGAAATTAAGCTGTGCCTTTTTATTTATTTCCAGCGCTTTTTTCAAGTCATCTGGAATAAATAAATACTTTTCAGCTAAATTTTCTTGAACAATTCGCTTTTTATCTTTTTCCATTTCCTTGTAAAGAACTAATCCAGCATCTGTCATTTTACCTTCGTTAATCATCTTTTTTGCACGCGTTATGTTTAAGGCTGACCAGTTACTATTTTTCTTGCGGGGAGTAAATTTACGGGAATATTTTTCGTCATCAATCTTTTTTATGATGCTGTCGATCCAGCCAAAACATAACGCTTCTTCAACTGAATTATCATAAGGAATGCCTGGTTTGCCTGTGTGTTTCTTGAAAAATATTAACCAGATTTCTTTTTTTGTCTGATGGTGTTCTTGTAACCACTCTCGCCATTCATCCCTGTTTTTTAAATAAAGTTTTTCAGTTATTTCCATATTTATCCTGGAGTTTAAAAATTTGATAGCTATAAGGCAAGAAGATAAAAAATAATGACTTAATTCACTATTCTTGTAAAGTTTCATTATTTCAATGATTTATAAATATACGGAAAGTAATAATAAAAGTTTGGTTGAAGTATTTAGCCTTTAAGGAATTTTTAGAATTAAATTATCGAAGTTAAAGTGGCTGTGATAGTTCGAGGCAATATTGTAGTTTTTTTTAACGGTAATTGAAAAAATTAATCAAGACAAAATAATTTAAGACAAAATGATTAAAAAAGATTAAATCAAAACAAAAAAATATAAGGCAAAATAATAAAAAAAAGAAGCAAAATATTTATGACTCTGTTGATTTAGTCCTGAAAACCCTCCCGAAGGTTTCTGGAATAACTAAATATAGCGTATAAAATATTTCATACTACCATATATGGATGTTTCAGTTTTGCAAAACCTTCGGGAGGGTACTTTATCAACAGAATCATTTATTTTATCTTTTAATTATTTTGCCATTTAATCATTTTCCCACTATTAATTATTCTGAAACATTTTTAATTTACGATAAGCGATAACAAATTTACTCAAAAATTTCTGGTCGATAATAGAATTGTTGTCCAATTTTACCTGGCTCACCAATCATTTGCATAAATCCAACCGGATCTGCTTCCTCCATATCTATATCACGGAAAAATGGGTGGTTATGAATAACTCCCATATCACCTGATTTCTGGTGCTCATATATGGATGCTTTCATGTGAAGATCACCAAGGTATATTTTATCATCTTTGGAGGTAAATGCCTGGAAATATCTTTCTTCGTCTTTAAAGTTATGTTCTGTAGAGCAGTTTTTTAAGGAAAGAATAGCACCGGAAGAATCACTATATTCAACGCTCTGTTCTTCTTTGTTAATTTTGCCATGCAATAAATTGTTATAGCAGGGAAGTTTGTAGTAATCCGCACTATGGTCAAGATGTTCCTGGCATGAACTTCCCAAAGAGAGAATATACATTGCAAATTTAGGAACTTCGCGAGAAAGGTTAGGCGCTACAATTGCAGAAAAAATGAGTTCTTGAAATTCGGGCATAGAACCCAACGCTCCAGCAGGAAAATTAAATGCAGTTATATTAAATAGTGAAATTCCAGGAGCCGCTTCCATGGTTCTAAGCTTTGAAGGAAGTAGCGGTTGAATTAAGTCAGTATCGATTTCGAAAAAAGTTGAAAGGGCGAAATCAAGATTCCAGATAATCAAATCTTTATTTTTATTTTGCATTATTTTAGCTCCAAGTTTTTTACAATATTACAGGTTAAAACCGAATTCTTTTGCAGAAGCAATTAAAATTTCTGCCGCTTTACTTATTTGGTCACGAGAATGCTCCGAAGTAACAAAGGCACGAATTCTTGACTGGTTTTTAGGAACTGCCGGGAACATCATTAGAGAAATATCCAGACCATGCCTTTGCAAATAGTCACTTAGCGGAACAGTCAGCCTCTCATCTCCATAAATTACGGGAACGACCCAACTGGTTGAAGTGCCAATATCAACCTCGCCTTGTAATTTTGATCTTAAGTAATCCGCATTAGCAATAATTCGTTTCCGTTTTTCTCTGCCATCTGTTCCACTGGCTAATTCAAGCACTTTAATAAGACCGCCAGTTACAGCAGGATCTATTGCACAAGAGAACATCCGTGAACGGGCATAGTAATTCAAATAATTAGTGATTTCTTTTTTTGCATAAAGACAGCCGCCAACAGCGCCACAAGATTTACTAAAAGTTAAAATAATCATATCGACATCTTGCAGAATATCTTCTTCTTCAACAACGCCAATACCATTTTCTCCTGCAAGCAGGAAGGAATGGGCTTCGTCCACCAGGATTTTAGCATCATATTTTTTGACAACTTCAGTAATTTCTTTGAGTTTGCCATAGTCGCCATCTGCGCTATAAACCCCTTCGGTACAAACAAGGATTCTTGAACTGTCGTTTTTAGTTTTAATTCGCTTTAAGACTTTTTCAAGGTGCTCAGGATTATTATGCCTGAAAAACCTGATTGTACCTTGAGAAAGAAGAGCGCCATCAATGAGGGAAGCATGGGCAGAACGGTCGAGAACAACATAATCGCCTTTGTGGATATAGCCAGAAACTACGCCAATATTAGCGCCATATCCGGATGAGAAAAGTGTAACTCCATAACCTTCTAAACCAAAGAAATCCACAAGTGCGTTCTCCAATTTGCTATGGATATCAAATGTACCATTTAAAACAGGCGAGCCAGTAGCGCCAAGACCGTAAACGTCGAGAGCTTCTTTAGCGGCTGCAATTACTTCGGGGTGATATGAATATCCCAGGTAATTGTAGCTGGCAAGATTGATGAGATCAAATTTTGTACCAGTAGTTCGTTGAATGCCAATTCTTGGTTTTTGAGCCTCTAAATGGGGAACTTCAAAGCAATATTTATCAGCAGCGATAATTGCCTTACGCCAGCGATTAAATTGGGTAATCTCAGCATCGTCGTTGCCCACACTCTGGGAAAACATATCCAGCGTATAATCTGTATAGAAAGGTTGCTGTTCATCCGATTTTTTTGAATTCATGATCAGTTGATTTCCTTTACTATTTTAAGTTCTGTATTATTTACTTTTTTTTAAAAGTTGCATATTATAAACATTTTTTAAATTAATGTCAATAGGAATTTAATATTTTCGTTTTTTGTTGTCGGGCTGGTACTTAAATCCAAAGCCGATAAATTATAAAAATTTCACTTGTAATTATTTGTACAAATATGTAACTTGAGAAGTTAAATAAAGCTATTGAGATTTTCCATTTAATTTTGGAGAAAAAATGCAGTTCAAGTTTTGCAGCAAACTGCAATTAAAAATGTAAAATTAAAAATGAAAAGAATTTTCAGAAGGTTTTTTTTAATATTTTTCCGCGTGGTTCTTTTATCCGTGTGGAAAACTTTTTATTATCAAATAATTAAATAGCCATAAATTTTTAATAATCGTTTGGGATTTGAATATGAAAAAAAATAAAACCATCGGCTTAATCGGCGGTATGAGCTGGGAATCTTCGGCTGAATATTACAAAATTATCAATCAAACAATCAATCAAAAATTAGGCGGTGTTCATTCTTGTGAATGCCTGATGTACTCGTTTGACTTCGCTGTTATTGAACATTTGCAGCATGAAGGTAAGTGGGATCAATTGACTAAGTTAATGGTTAATGCAGCGAAAAAATTGGAAACTAATGGCGCTGAGTTGATTTTAATTTGCACAAATACCATGCATAAAATGGCTGACGATGTTGAGAAAAGTATTAATATTCCGTTGCTGCATATTGCTGATGCCGCGGCTGAAGAAATTAAAAAAGAAGGGTTGAAAAAAATCGGACTTTTGGGGACAAAATTTACAATGGAGCAGGATTTTTATCGAAACAGGATTGAAGAAAAGTACGGCATTGAAGTTATTATTCCTGGCGAACATGAAAGACAGGTTGTCCACGATATTATCTACAATGAATTAGTAGTGGGAAAAATTATCCAAACTTCAAAAGAAGAATATGTGGGAATAATAAATAATTTAAAACGAAACGGAGCCGAAGGCGTTATTTTGGGCTGTACGGAAATTCCATTATTAGTAAAGCAGGAAGACTGTGATATTCCGTTGTTTGATACGACAACAATTCATGCGAAAGCGGCGGTGGATTTTGCTATTGATTGACAATTTTCCGCTTTTTGATATATTGGAATGTAGCTGGAAATTTGAACGGATGAAAAGACAATTGTTTTTGCCTTTGATAAGAATTTTATTGACAATTTTAATTATATTTCTTAAATTAAAAATCATTAAGATTACTCAATTAATTTTATTAGGAATTAACTATGAAATTTCAAATTGTGTTAGAACCGAGTGATGAAGGCGGTTATACTGCACTTGTTCCATCATTACCTGGGTGCATTAGTGAAGGTGATACTAAAGAAGAAGCAACTAAGAATGTGCGGGAAGCTATTGAATTATATCTCGAACCGATAGAAGATGATGTAAACTTCAATCCAAAAGCAGAAATAATGGAACTTGCATTATGACAAAAGTTCCGAGCTTAAATTATGGTAAAGTTATTAACGCCCTACGTCGAGTTTTCGACGTTACTTTAGAATTTATCTTAAAATCACAATTTTTCAAACCTCAAAATTTTCATCTAACCAAATTCATTTTCCTGCTAACACTTCTATTTCCAACTCTCAATTGATATATGTACGTCCCCGCAGGTAATGGCAAATTATTATTATCTTTCCCATTCCAAATTGTTGAGTAATTTCCGTTGTAACAACTTATATTTTTCAGGCATCGAATTTCCTGTCCCAGCATATTAAATATTGTTAAACTGACGTCATTAGTATTTTGAGTCAATTTAAAATTTATCGTTGTTGAATAACTGAATGGATTGGGATAATTTGAAAATAATTTGAAATTGGCTGGAGATAAAACGTCTGAATAAATATTCTTTACCGAAGAAGTTCCCTGTAAAAATTGCATATATCTTTCCATAAGTTCAGTCTTTGTGTTGATGCTGTCACCATCAGCAAGCGCCCCAAATAAAAAAGTTGACACTATTATCCTGTAGTCGCCATTATCATAAGCAACTGCATATCCCAGACTGTCTTGTGATGAAAATAGTAACTGCCCTGAATTTGCTGCGATAACATCTGTTCGGGTACGGTTAGTCGGAGTGTGTCCGTACCTGAAGGTCATATCAGAGACAAACGAACCGGCTCCACCATTGAGAATCCGAATATTACTTTCTACGTAACCAAATTCAATATAGTCACATCCTAACATTTTAAAAAAGTCTGAATTTTTATGATCAGATGGGAAATCGTATCCTTCAACGTATAAAGCTTTTCCTGTTCTGATAAATGACGAAAGTCTTTCCAGCTCGCCTGAGCTGATTATGCCTGCCGGCACAATGCCGGCTCAGCCACAATCATACGCAAAACCAAGCGTGATAAAAATTATATCAAATCCAGATAAACCCTCGGGAAGATTGTTAACCAACATAAAAGAATAATAATTATTTGTCAGCGCTAATCTAATCCCATAATCAGGTAATACTGATTTGCTGCTATCTGGTGATGTAAAAGGTGTCTGGTTATCATTTTTCCAGATGAGAATATTTTGCGCTGTAACCGGGAGAGCCAAAATACTAAAAAAGGCTAAAATTGCGACGAAAAATATTATTTTTTTCATTGTTCTTTTTTCCTTTCAAAATTTTTGAGTTACAAAAATTAAATTTCAAATTATTATACAATTTTTTCCTTGACAAAATCAAATTAATTGTTTACAATATAGCCAATTTTAAATTTATTATCAACTAAATAATTTTAGTTTTTAATCAAGTTATTTATAAAACGAGGAGAGGAAAAACAATGACAAAATTAATCATTCCGTTTATTTTGTTAGCTATTATTATCTCTTGCAGCACTAAAACCATCAAACACTATCCTGTTCAGGAGGTTCCACTTACAAAAACCATCAAAGACTATCCCATTCAGCCGGTGCCGTTTACTGATGTTAGCTTCACAGACAACTTCTGGTCGCCGCGCCTGGAGACGAACCGCAAGGTAACGATTCCTTTTGATTTTAAGAAGTGCGAAGAAACCGGTCGCCTTGACAACTTTGCCAAAGCCGGCGGACTGATGGAGGGAGAGTTTGTAGGTATCCGTTACAATGACTCAGATGTTTATAAAATTATTGAGGGCGCTTCATATTCATTAAGCATTCATCCTGATTCTGTATTGGAAAAATATTTAGACGATCTGATCGCCAAAATTGCTGCGGCGCAGGAAGATGATGGCTATTTATACACAGCTCGAACAATTAATCCTGATAAACTTGTGCGTAATGCTGGCGATACCCGCTGGTCTTACCTGCTAAGCAGTCATGAACTCTATAATGTAGGACACATGTACGAAGCTGCGGTTGCTTTTTATCAAGCCACTGGCAAGCGTTCATTGCTTGATGTGGCGCTCAAAAGTGCCAACCTGATAAACAGCATATTCGGTCCCGGAAAAAGACATGAAGTGCCGGGTCATCAGGAGATTGAGATTGGATTGGCAAAACTTTACCGAATTACCGGCGAAGAAAAATATCTGAAATTAGCAAAGTTTTTTCTCGATGAGCGCGGCTATGAACATGGAAGAAAACGTTACTCAGGTTACATAAGCGCTGAGTACACTCAGGATCACAAGCCAGTGGTGGAGCAGGACGAAGCCGTGGGGCATGCCGTGCGCGCTGCTTACATGTATTCTGGTATGGCAGATATTGCTGCGCTG
>Ga0255380_10165_pt1 | contig 10429 bp, 12 predicted proteins | sample ANMaggSeSYBR01G8_FD_182107 | JGI IMG/M metagenome (GOLD analysis project Ga0255380, IMG submission 182107) | Sediment cell enrichment communities from methane seep in Santa Monica Basin, California, United Staets - ANME aggregate JGI... | ecosystem: Environmental > Aquatic > Marine > Cold seeps >... | reverse complement strand
GCACCCGGCGGCTTCGTAACATCCAGCATTGGCAAAATGTCTCCACCTCCACCCAGGGCTTCCCCCCGAGCTAACACTTTGGCCCACCCGGCATTCGCCGGGTGGGCTTCTTCATCATTTTGTTCACCAAAACAAGAATGACATTACTACATAAACATAAAGGAGAAAATCATGAAAGAACATTTACTACTGAACGACGTGGCAAAGCTACTTGGCGTCAAAGGCTACCAGATTGCCTACCTCCTGACAAACGGGCTCGTTGAAGAGCCCGCATTAAGGATCTCGAACAAAAGGATCTTCCAACAGGAAGACATCAACAGGCTGGCCGAGTATTTCGGGGTTAAACTCACAAGTAAAGAAAGGAAGAGAAAATGATTCATACAGAATACGCCACCATCACGCAGTTGGGAGCGGAATTCGACATGTCCTGTGTCGTGATGGGCCGAAAGCTCAAGCAACTGGGACTTCGAGAACCGGGGGGACATCCGAGTGTGATCGCCTTCACCAGGGAGATGGTGCGGAAAATGCAGGGCCGTGAGCCCTGGATAGTGGTCTGGGTATGGCACGCTGCAAAAACCATCGCCTACTTGGAACGGGCTGGCCTGGAAAGGATCGACCATGCACCAGCTTAACCACGAACAGGACACCTTCATCTTCCGACGATCAGGACATGTCGGCCAGGAGATTTTGGATGGCCACGGCAACATCATTTGTTGGACGACATCCGAGTGGCTGGCGGCCCTGATTGTCCACCTCCTAAACCGGGAGATATCCCTGACTGACAAATGAGAACGCACCCGCCCAGTGCGAAGCACTGGGCGGGTGCCCTAACAAAACAACGCCATGGTTACCACAAGTAATATAGCAACCTCACCACGTTTTTTCCGGTCAAAGGACCACGCCCTTGCTGCTGGCCAAATGAGCAAGAGTCAGTGGAAGAGAAATCGTCGTGTCGTTCTGGATGACGCAATACCTGACTACGTGGTCACACGAACGATTAGGGCAGACTTGTCCGGGTCTCCTCCAAGCATTCGAGACATGTACGTCATCGTCCGAGAAATCGATGACCATTTGGTCGAAGTCTTCAAGGATGGCTGGTGTGTCTATTCGCTAGATCAAACAAAGCCGTCGCCAACGTCCAAACGGAATGATTCAGGTCGGAAGCAAAAGAAACATGCGCCAGATGGTCACTCGCCCAAAACATCGGCGGTTAATAACACTTCGCCTAATTCGACTCGAATACTCTCTAAAGAAGAGTCTTCTTCTCTTTCTTCTTCTCCCTCTCTCTCCTCCCCTTACGACCGGAGGTTTGACGTAAGTTCCTTTGGCGGCAAGGGGGTTACGTCAACACAATCTCGACAGGTCCGAAGGGGTGTTAATAACAAAAGGGCCTATGTTCCAGAGGCATGGGACTGGGACGAACACCCGGTCTTGGAGCCCTATCGAGCCAGCGTTGCTTACATCTTTCACGTCATGTATCTGCGAAGAATCCTGACCATCGAAGATCATGCCCACAAGTATGGCAAAGATGATTTCGTGGAATTAAAGTACGACTACCTTGATGCGGTCGTCCCCGAGTTTCGGACAGTTATTAGGCTGCTGTTGAATAGTAACGTGTTGGAGCGAGATTATTACGAACAAGGCAAGAAGTCCTACGGCTACCGATTTGTTGATCCGGAGCTTCGACAGTCAAAGCATTGCCTCGTGGATGTCGATCACCCGAACCTGTGGAGAAAGGTGGGCGCAGCGGAAAAGAAGACCATGAATAGGGCGGTCTTGAAATGGTTGAAGGGGAACGTTGAGCGTCTGGCAATCAACGATGCCGACGATGTGTTCCTTGAGACTATTGCTCTTGAGGAAGTCGCCCACAACGGTGGGCGACTTGAAGACAAGGTGGACGCCTACAAAGCCTCGATCCAGTTTCTACAGGATGGCTACGTCCACTTCAGTCACGATCAGGACTTTAGCCTCCGAGTGTTTCAGAACGTCACAAATCTCAAGCGGGAGCTTCGAACGCTACTCCGGATAAATGGAGAGCCGCTTGTCGAGATCGACGTTAAGAATAGCCAATTGTTGTTTCTGGCCCTGGAGATGAAGAAGAGAGGCGTCGAGTGCGATGAGTTCACGAGGCTTTGTGAGCAAGACATCTACCAGTGGCTTGCCGACAAGGGTGGGTGGAGTCGGCAGAAGGTAAAAATGGCGGTGACGCAGAGGGCACTGTTTGCGTCCAATGGCAGTTCATATCAGCGAAGTCCAGTTAAGAAACTGTTTGACCAAAAGTTTCCGGAGGTAGCCGATTACATCCGGAAGGCCAAGACAGGCAGGGAGAAACGGGCACATGTAAAGCTGGCAAAACAATTGCAGCGTGCGGAGGCGAAGTTCGTGATCTTCACTGTCTGCGAACGGCTGCGGAGAGAGCGTCCGGACATGTGCGTTGTCACAGTCCACGACAGCGTGTTGATGTTGCGCCCGGATGCCGATTATGTTAAGACCGTAATGGAAGAAGAGTTCATGAAGCTCGGGGTCAAGCCCTGGCTGGAGGTGAAGACATTATGCCAATGATCGATATTACGAAGACGACGGATGAGTACCAGCGGATGATGCGGAGGGAGATTCGGCAGCATGAAGCATTGCTCGAAGATTTGGGGTACGGCGACGAGGATTACGATGTGCAGGAGTACGTCCTGTATCATGTGCTTGGAGAGGACGATGGGTTTCGGAGTAAGGTGAACGTCATTGCTGTGAGTTGCCTCGGGATCGAGTGAGGAAGGCCGGTCTGGTGCGCCAGCACCAGATCGGCCAGTTGATTGCGGCGGATACAGCCCAAGCGCTCCCACCCCCAAACCCTTTGCTCCCAACCAACTGACGCCCATGACTATCAGCCCGCCATCACTTCCCACCGCCAGTGCCATGGCCGTTTGTGTGTGGACAAAAGCCAAACCAGAAAGTCGTGTTTCATAATGTAACAGATCGAATTTATTTTCAAAAATCCTCTGGAATAGAGGGGCCCCAAAGGACTCCTGGGCAGACTACGGGTCGGTCTTCTTTCTAATGGGAGCAAGAGGGATTTTCAAAAAACGATTTGTGGGGTAGAATCGTCGTCAGCCACTCCAGGAGAGTCCGACCATGGCAACCAAGCCGAAAAGAATAGCCTACCATCCTGCGTGCCTCTTGTTCCCCAAGCTAGGGAAGAATGAGTTGGCGGAACTGGCCGAGGATATCAAGGCTCACGGCCTCTTGAATCCAGTCGTTCTATTCGAGGGCAAGGTTTTAGACGGTCGCAATCGTTTGGCGGCCTGCCGGATCGCCAAGGTGAAGCCTCGGTTTGTGGAGTGGAGCGGTAATGGCTCGCCAGCCGAATGGGTCATCTCTGAAAACCTGATCCGCCGCCATTTGACAGCGAGCCAGAGGGCCGTCATCGCCCACGATCTTCTTCCGCTGCTGGAAAGCGAGGCGAAGAAGCGACAACGACTTTCCAAGGGGCGGGGCAAAAAGGGAGCCAAAGAACTTGCGGACCCCCTACAGGTCGGGAAAGCGAGTGTGGTTGCTGCTCGGATAGCAAAAACGAACAGTACCTACGTCGAGGCCATCAAATCGATCAACGCCCAGGCCCCGGAACTGGTTGAGAAGGTCCGTTGCGGTGACATCACTATTCCCGACGCCAAGCGGCTGGCGGAAATGCCCAAACAGGACCGTCAGCGATTGCTGAAGCTGGTCAACGGAAACGGCCACAACGGCGATCTATGGCGGCAAGTGAAGCACGAACAGCAACCGAAGCCCTTGAAGCCGGTCCTCCGGACTGCCACCGAGCGAAAAGCCAGGATCGCCAAGGCCACTCTGATCTGCGGTGACTGTCGTGAACAGATGAAGAAGCTCCGGACCAGCAGCGTCCATGCCATCATCAGTGATCCGATTTATCCTGAAGTAAATCGAGCCTACGGAAGGATTTCGGAGGCCGACTGGCACGACCTGATGCGGGAGGTCGTGGTCGAGAGCCGCCGTGTGTTGAAGCCGAACGGAAGTGCGGTCTTTATCTTCCAACCCAATTACGAGAAGGTCGGCAAGATGCGGCTCTGGTTATGGGAGTTTGTAGCGTGGGCCGGAAGAGAGTGGAATCTGGTCCAAGACGTTTATTGGTGGGCAACCGACGCAATGCCATTGGCTGGGACGAACCGGAAGCAAGGGCTAATGCGGCAGAGCGTCAAGATGTGCGTGTGGCTTGGGCCTCCTGCTTGCTACCGCAAGCAGGAGGCGGTTCTGTGGACGCCATCACAAGCACACATGGCAAGGGATCGTAGTGATATGGCCCTACGGACTGGTCCCAGCGGACGGACATTCCGAAACGGAACTGTTGTGCAAGCTGCGGAAGAACGTGGTGGCACGACGCCGTTCAACCTTCTGCCCGTTCCAACGGGAGGCAATCCTGGTGGGGCCGAGCATCATCCAGCGGCCACCCCCTACGATGTCGCCGCATGGTGGTGCAAGTACATCCTCCCGCCGAAAGGCGTTCTTCTCGATCCGTTCGCTGGCAGCGGCACGATGCTGGTGGCTGGACTCGACCACGGTGCCAGCAAGGCCATCGGTATTGACAAGGAAAAGAAGTATATCCAGATCGCCAAACGGCGGATTAGAAACGGGTGATGAATATGAAGACCAAGATTAAGAGGAAAGCCAAGAAGCCTCGCTACAAGCCTCTCCTTGACCTCCCTCCGTTGACGCCCGAGGAATATGAGGGTCTCCGAGCCAGCATTTCAGTCAATGGCGTCTTGACGCCGATCTTGGTCGATTCTGATGGGCCGGTCAGGCGGATCATTGACGGGAACAACAGGAAGACAATCGCTGATGCCCTCGGCTACGATTGCCCCGAAACCGTTCACCAGGGCGACGAGGAAGAACTCAGAGCCCTGGCGAGGGCGTTAAACCTCGCCCGCCGCCATCTCTCAACTTTTCAAAAACGGCAACTGATCGCCGACCAGCTTAAGGAAACGCCCGAGCGGTCCAACCGTTGGGTGGCCAAAGTGTTGGGCGTGGACCACAAAACGGTCGGTTCCGTGCGAGCCGCCCTGGACGCAACTGGGGAAATTCCCCAGTTGGAGGAAACGGTCGGCCTGGATGGCAAAACCCGGCCCAGGCCGTTTTTTGGTGGGTGTAATCAGGTCAATGTCAAACAAAGCGACATCGCCACGCCGCCCGGCTTGTGCCAGTTCCTATTCGACCTGATCTCCCCTCACTACCCGGCTCGAACCATTCTTGATCCGTGCGCAGGCTTGGACCACGTACTAACCAAGCCCTGGTGTGGGACGGCGAAAAAGATCATTTGGTATGAGATCAAAAGAGACAGGGATTTCTTCCGGAGGCGGAAAAGATTCCAGGATGTTCAACTGGTGCTCTGCAATCCTCCGTTCTCAGGGAATCCCGATGGGAAGGAATTGTTCTGCTCGAAATTCTTGCATCACATTTTTGAAATTGTTCCGGCGACGACGCCGGTGGCGATCTTCGTTCCCTTCCACTTCTTGCTCAACAGCCGCATCAAGAGCAACGATTACGCCGGGCGGGTGAACAGATACAAATGGTTGAGGGATGCATGCCCGCCGATCAGCGGCATCGTCCCGCTGCCCCAAGACGTTTATTCCATCGATGGCAATGGGCCGCTCATCCACAGCGAGATCTTATTGTTCAATATGCCACGACTTCCGGCATGTACGTTCGTGCCTGAGCGTTACCTTGGTTGGTAGGCCATGACTCCTCCATGGTCGAATTCCCCGGCACGAGGTTTTTTGAAAACTGCCTCGATGGTTGTATTGTAGTTTTGCATGTCTGTCCCAGTTCAGTTCGCCTTGACAAAACTTTTTGGATCTGCCAGATTGGTTTTGTTGTGAGGCACTGGCCTCCAACGACAACTTGGAGATCGGCGAGCGAACCCGCTCGCTGAAACAGAAGTAGACGAAAAACGGTAGGGGCCTCCTACCTGCCCGCACACTCGGGCTAACTTGGGCCTCTGGTTTTACGTCCTGCTGACGCAGGGCGTTTAGTCAGAGGCCCTTTTTTTGTTCTTGAAAGACTGGGAGAAGAGTCACATGAAATCCACAAGAGAGAACGAGCGTAAAGTTACGGTTGGCACGGTGCCCCATTTGCAGATGTCGTTGGACCGAAGTTCGAGCCGAGGTGGTGCCAAAATGCGTCTGTACCATTTCACTTGCCTGTTTCAGCTACCAGCGATCCTTCGTGAGGGAGTAACTAGAGGAGAGGTTCCGGCTTGGCCCGAACGCAACTACACCAAGCTGCCAAACGCAGCGAACTTGACCAGCATCGGCAGCAGGGAGGCTCAACAGTGGTGCAACGAACTGAACATTTTTGATAAGACCAGGATTCGACTTGCAGTCGAGGTGACGGAAGATGAGCTTATGGCGTTCAATGAGATGGTTGACATGTATGAGACGCCCAAATGGTGGGTCAAAACGTTGGACCCTCTTAATCAACGAGACAACTGGTATTTCGCCTTCGACGGCATCCCGGTCGAGCACATCGTTGAGATCGCCATCGCTGATGACACGAGCGGTGAGTACGTGCCCATATCCGATGTGGACCTCAAACGGCTGGTGGGCGCAATCGAGGACGAGCGGAAGACCTTGCCGTGGGTCCAGACACCATCCGGTCCAGCTTTTGCCTGCACGGAGCCGCCCGACAGTTGGCTCCTTGACGGACCACTTTCCAAGCAGTTTCACAGGATGCAGGAGCGGGAAGCAGAGAAAGCCCGCTGCCGTCAGAAGGAACAACGCAGAAAGGACCGAGAGCGACGACGGAAGAACAGACTGACCCGCAGGGCTCGGAAGAGGGCACGAGGGTGCAGATGAGGGAGCCCGCCCGGCCTGCGGGCCGGGCGGGCTCTCGATCAACCCGGCCCCACCAACATCAACGGTGGTGCCGGGCCGGTCGAGGAGCCGCCAACCTGCTCGCAAAGGGACGGCGGTCAAGGCCGTCAACGTGACATCAAACCGAAAGGACAAACAAATGAGTAGAACAGATGAACCTACCCTTGGCCGAGTAGTTCGGCGTCACTCCGCAGAAGAGATGCAGATGACGCCAATGAACCTCAAGCACATCGTCCACACCATCCTTGAAGATTACGCCCTGCCGTGGCATGGCACGCATGGTGTCAGCCATTGGGCCAGGGTGCTTGAGAATGGGCTGCGGCTGGCCGAAGAAACCGGGGCCAACATCGATGTCGTCCAGCTTTTCGCCATCTTCCACGATTGCAGCCGTGTGAATGAGGGAACGGATTTCGGGCATGGCGAACGAGGCGCAAAATACGCCGCCACACGCCGTGGCGGCGTATTCGATCTCAATGACCACGACTTCAAGCTTCTCTACGACGCCTGCGCCGGGCATACAGATGGAGAAACTACCGGCGACATCACCATCCAAACCTGTTGGGATGCCGACCGGCTCGACCTGGGCCGTGTTGGAATGTGCCCTGATGGCAATCGGCTTTGCACGGTGGCAGCCAAGGTGCCAGAGACGATCAAGTGGGCCGATGGGCGTGCGTGCTTCGGGGTCGTCCCAGAGATCGTAGAGGCTGAGTGGGAGATTGATACGATGGGGTTGGACGAACGGTAGGGGTTACTCTTGCATACATCTTTATTACGCACCTTAATTTACTATCCATTGCAGGTTCCGCAAGGTCGGTTGCGATCCTGCCCAACTCTTGCTTCCCAACAATCTTCCTCCTTCGTCGCAGTACGCTCGCAGTCCCAAGAGATCGGTGCTGGTCCAGGACGATAGGACGCCTTCACCGCTGACTGCCTTGAAGTCGCCGGGCGATAATGAAATGGTCTGCCACTGGTCCCCGCCTGCCAGTGTCACGACGGCTGTGAAGTCTTGCTTCTTGCCCCGATAGGACCGGAAGAAGTTCTCAGTTACCACTACGACCAATTCATTCGGCTTCTCGGACTTCACGTCGAACTTCAACTCGTAGCCCGGTTGTCCCCGCCATTTCGGGTCGGCAATCTTCCGTGTCCAGAATTGCCAATGATGAGGGTTGCCGGGCGACAACGTGAACCAGTCTTGAAAGCCGTGTGCAAAGTCATCGATCAGCAAGGCCGGTGCATCCGTCGCCTTGACGCCTTCTCGCTGCAAATCTCCGAGCGTAGCAGTGTGCATCAATGAACTGATGGCACACTTGTCGGTCGGTCGTGCAAACGGCACGGGTTGTGGCTCTTGGAGTTGGTAATGGATGTTGGCGAAAGCGAAAAGCGGCTGGTGTGACGACATAATCGGCAGCTTGGCATTCCACTGTTTCCCTCTCCGGAGGGCATCTGCCGACCGCCAGAATCTTGCTTGTGGGTCTGGATCGACGGAGTAGTAGATGCGGACCTGAACGACCGGCATCGAATTGTCCGGAGTCACATAGAGCACCGGCACGCCATCCTCGGTTGAGAGGGCGAGCTTCGAATCGGGGGTGGCTGGAAACCGGAACGTGCCCTTGAGATACTGGTCGATCCAAAGGGGCCGGGCGACCGCAAACTCAGGCGTAAAACGATGATTCATGTGTGGGGTGAACGCATAACGCACGTTTTCATGAGGGATCAAGGATCCGGTTCGGTAGGTGTCATCCATGATCCCATGAAAATCATTTGTCGCCCCAAGCCAAATCAGCGGTGCCTTGATGTGGGGCGCATACGATTGGAAACCCAGAGTGGCCCGGAAGAGTTCCACGTCACCTTTCGGAGTGTGCTTCCTCTGTTCCGGCAGGAGCAACCAGGGGTACGTGCGGAATCCCGATCCACCGGCAGATGGAGCAGCAACCTTCACCCGGTTGTCAGTGCTCGCAACATAGACGGTCAAATTGCCGCCCATCGAATGTCCGTACACTCCGAGCCGTTCGGGATCGACCTCGGGCTGCTGCTCCAGAAAAGTCAGTCCTCGTCTCGCCCCGAGGGTCAGTAGATACCAGTTGTTGTTGCGGGGCGACTCAAACGGATCGAGGTATTTTTCGCCGGGCTGAAGGTTGAAGTAGCCCGGCACGTTCTGCTGCGTCGGATCAACGGCTCCCCAATCGGTGTTAGGATCACCCGGTTTGCCTTCTTCCATCTCACGACCGCCCCAGTTGATCGACAGACATGCGTAGCCCTTCTTGGCGTAGAACTCGACCTTACGTAGAGAGGCCCGTTGACCGCCGCCGTGCAGGTGCAAGAGCCCCGGCACCTTTCCGCTTCCCTTGGAAAACCCATAGAAGGCGGCCATCCGAGCCTTGACGCCCTTGAACGTGCCGATGTGGAAAGTGACGTACTGGAAGATGATGCCGTCCTTCTCCCATTCCCGCACGACCTTTATATCGAGTGGTTCGCTACGGGGATCGAAGTTCGACCAAAGAGCTTTGACTGTAGGAGGTGCCGTTGGAGGCCCGCCAGCCGCCACCAACGGCGGAAAGTACAGCATGGTGAAAAGCAAGACCGGCCAAAAACGAGGGAAACGGGACATGGAATTGATCCAGAGAACCAGGACACGAAAGTCAAACCGCCGCTCATTCTACCACCCGGCGATCCCGGTTGGTAGAATCAAGGTCGTCATATCCTCCGGAGAAGTATCATGTTGCGTTTTTTCCTTGCCGGGCTGCTGGCCCTGGTCGCTGCCCCGGCCTTAGCCGACGAACCGTCGCCCAGGCTGCCCGTGTTGATTGTGGACGGCATGAACAATCATGACTGGCCGAGGGCCACCAAGATCCTCAAGGACGCCCTGACAAACAGCGGGCGGTTCATGGTCGATGTCTCGACCAGCCCCGCAGTCGATGCGTCCAAGGAAGCATGGGACCGGTGGCGGCCCGAGTTCGCCAAGTATGATGTCGTCCTAAGTAACTTCAACGGCGGCCACAAGCCCACAAACCTGCATTGGCCCAGCGAGGTCGAGAAGGCTTTGGAGGATTACGTTAGCGGCGGGGGCGGCCTGGTGATCTACCACTCGTCCAACAAACGTCGCAGCTTACCGTGCCCACTGTCTTTCAGAGCGAATGTCTTGAACGTGACGGAGCCGTTGCTGATCGTCAGTCCCTCCAGGCCACGCAGGTAGAGTCGCAACCTCACATTATTCGACCACGATTCTTGATGAATCGTGGCACGGCCCATGCCACTTGGACTGCGGACACTGAAAAGCGTCCCGCCGTCATTGATGTTCTCCGTTATTTGGCCTAGAGCTTCCTCTGCACGCAGCCTCATCTCCGTGGCCGTTGGAAAATCCTCTGGCACCGGATAGCTCACCTTGCCGGTCGCCGCCCACTCGCAGCCTCGGATCAACATGGTTTGGAATCCGATGCAGCGCATGGCCATATTCGGTTTGTTCTTCCAAAGGTGCCCCAGCATCGTCACGTAGACCCGGCCTCTGCCATAGGGGATCACCCAGTCCATGACCTCGTTGTCGCCGGTGTCCTTCGAGT
>Ga0255380_10188_pt1 | contig 10455 bp, 15 predicted proteins | sample ANMaggSeSYBR01G8_FD_182107 | JGI IMG/M metagenome (GOLD analysis project Ga0255380, IMG submission 182107) | Sediment cell enrichment communities from methane seep in Santa Monica Basin, California, United Staets - ANME aggregate JGI... | ecosystem: Environmental > Aquatic > Marine > Cold seeps >... | reverse complement strand
TTCGCGTGTACGAGGTGACTGCGCAATTCCCAGCAGCGGAACGATATCGCGCAGGGGCGCAGAGAATGACAGAGAGAAGTCTTGGACTCTTGATCTGCTTGGTCTTGACTCATGACTAAATTGCGCGGTGTGTCAATGGCCTCGAAGAATGATATTCTCAGCGCCTCTGCGAGAGAAAATGCTTGGGGATTCCAGAAAATCCATGCCCATGTCACTCTTCTTTGCTGCTGTCGTTATGGAGGAGTATTATAGGAGTTGCTGTAAGGAGGCGATGAACTATGAGCAAGAAGGCAATTGATGAACTGGAGAGGATGATCAACATACAAGATGAAGGCGAAAAGGTAGGTGCCACCCTCGATTCCTTGATGAGCAAACTGAAAGCTAGGCCTGTAGCTGCTGCTCGAGCTAGGGGGATTTTTCGGAAGTATGACCGTGTCATAAGTGAAAAGATCAACTTAAGTAAGCTGCTTACTGACATGCGTGAGGAATAGTATGATCTATTCCGAGCAGGAGAGAAGAGCACGTTCCGCTTATTTCTACATGGACCCTAGTGCATTGGTAAAAAGGTATCATGATGAGGAAGGAACTGGACTAGTCAATAAGCTATTCGAAAACTTAGAAGCACGACAAGAGCGATTCACAACCTCGGTCTGGAGCGTCGCCGAGAGCGCAGCAGTCATGAATAGAATTAAGAATAGACTTAAGATGGAAGAAGATGATTTTGCTGAGATATTGATGTCTTTCCTCTCAGAAATAAAGCAATTTCATTTTCTGGCAGTAAACGATGAAAGAGTCTTAGCGTCGATTCCTTACTCTTTGACTCATAACATCAATTCTTCCGACGGACTGCACTTAAAGACGTTAAAAGACCTAGAAAAGGCTGTGAGTCTCTTGGGAGGAAAGGTTGTCTTGGTTGCCGCCGATAAGAGATTTTTGCGTGCTGCCAAAGATGAGGGAGTAGCTACCTTTGATCCAGAAGAAGATACGGAAAAGGAATTAAACGATTTGTTAGGGGTTCTTTGATGGCGTCAGGTTATTTGGTGCAACGCGAATTGCGGGGAAGTATCCACTGTTGTTGGGCAAAGACCTGGGGTTTGTGAGTCAAGAGGATCATAATCGTCTCCGAGACGGCTACAACAGCGTTGGGAAGCGAATAAAGAAATCCCTTGAAATTGACTATCCCCGTAGCAAGACTACGGGGTATTCCGCCAATTTCATTTTGACCTGAAGGTCAAAACCGGGATTTCATTATTTACCTCACCCCAACCCTCTCCTATCAAGGAGAGGGAGATAAGGAAACCCTGTGGCAAGACCACAGGGAATCTCAAGTTGAATGCTTTGATCAATTCGCTGAAAAACAAGGAGTAGATGTTGAGACATCACGAATCGAGAACCAGGAACTAAGAACCAAGGACCAGAAGCAGGGAAACTGCTCAACGGCCTGATACGTGCACTGAAGCACAAGGAAGATGGAAGGAAGAAGGGATAAGCACCGAGGAGCAGGCAACCTAATCCATAATCCTCTAATCCATGTTGCTTAGCCTAATCCCTATTCCTTAATCCATAATCCCAAAGCGGGAGGGACGACATGCAACACACAGAACGCAGACCTTGAACGTTGGCTAGATGAGTCTGCGGTCGAGAGTCCAGAGTCAGGAGTCAAGACTCAAGACTCTCGACCACGTTTTGCGACTTTGGACTATCGACCATGGACATTGGACAGTCACCATGAAAATAGAACGATTCGAGGATATCGAGACCCAGAACAGTCAAGAGTCGCCAGTCAGGAATCAAGAGTCGAAAATCGGGAAGCTGAGAATCATGAGTCGGGAGTCAAAATCTCAAAAGGGCGGGGGAGATGGCACAGATAAACCGGTTTGAAGACATTGAGCTAAAAGTAGTCAAGAGTCATCAGCTAAGAGTCGAAGGCTAAGAATCGTAAGCCAGAGTTAAGAGGTTACAGCCAAAATGACTAACATAAGGCGATTCGAGGATATAGAAGCATGGAAGCAGGGAAGAGAACTTGCGAAGGACATCTACGCAGTAACAGGTAAGGGAGGGTTTGCTAAGGATTACGGTTTGAAAGACCAGATAAGACGGGCGGCAGTATCTGTTATTAGTAACATTGCCGAGGGCTTCTCCAGGCAGACAGACAAGGAATTCGTCCAATTCCTGCATATAGCCAAAGGATCAACATCTGAGGTGCAAAGCCAACTGTACATTGCAGCAGACCTGGGCTACATAAGCCAAGAGGAGTTTGATGACTTGTACAAGCGGGCTGATGAGGTTGGAAGATTGATCTTTGGTTTTATACGTTATCTGAGGAAAACAGATTGAAGGCTGATGACTGACGGCTGTAGACTGGCGACTGATGACTCTTGACTCATGGCTCATGGTTGTTGACTTGGTTGGTTTTTGACTCTAGACTCTAGACTCTAGACTCAAGACACTTGACTCCTGACTAAAATCGCGCGGAGGTGATCTTCATGAAGACATGGCTTAACAGGATAAGAATTGGATGGCTCATCATTGTGGCGTCAGCGGCAACACTAGGTATCGTGATATCACTACTCGTACTAGGTGGTCCCGAACGCGATTTTACGGCAACTGCATATTCCGACGTGATTCGCTTCCAAGCCGAAGGCGTGGCAACTCTGCAGGTGCGGATCTTTGATCTGTCCGGCAAAGAGGTTTGGGACTCTGGCATGGTCTCGGGGGATATTGTCGACTGGGATCGCAGGAACGATACTGGCGAGCGGTTAGCCTACGGCGCGTACATCTACAGCGCACAAGGCTGGAACGCTTCAGGAGACTTAAACTTCCAGAAGAACGGCAAGCTTGCGCTGATGCCGGGGGATACGGTGCAATTGCAGGCAGCGCCGGCGGTGGAATCAGCAACTAATTTCAGACAAGATAACCTGAGCCCAGAAGGTCTTATTCAACCCCAGGCGGTCTACAACGAGGATGTGACTATAAACGGCAAATTAACTGTTAATGGCTGTGCATTCGTTAGCAGTGGTAATTCCATGAGTTTTGGACTTGGTCCTTCTAGTGATGCGTATCCCATGGCAATGAATTGCTATGTTATTCCTGGCGTAGGATGGTACTATCTCGCTGACGGTAAAGCTGCACTGATTGCGAGCATATTAGGAGACATTGAGTTCTATACCGCTTCAGAGGGGATCGCTGGACAATCCATAAATTGGTTTACAGAGCCACATCCAAACCCGGTTGTGACTGTCACGAATCATGGCACCCTCGGCATTGGCACCAGAAACGCCACTGCAACCTTGGAGGTTCACGGATCTGCTACAAACCTGCTCGCCCTTTATGATCCGGTTGCTCCCACCGATCCAAAGTTCCGGGTGGAGAAGACCGGTACAGTCCGTGCCGATGGCGCTTATTACTCCGGTGCTGGTGGCTTTCACCAGGATACGCTGATGTAGCTGAACGGATCAATACCAACGAATGGGTGGAAGCAGGATGTGTTGTAGAGATCGACCCAGAGCACCCGGGTTTCTTCCGCAAGTCTTCCACTCCCTACAGCACAAAGGTAGCCGGCATCATCTCGACCTTTCCTGGTGTGATCTTAGGTAACAACTTTGATGAAGCAACGGATGAATGGGAGGATAGCCGGCCGGTCCTTGCCATTGCTGGTAGAGCCCCCTTGCAGGCAACTACGGAGAACGGTCCGATTCAAATCGGCGATCTCCTGGTCAGTTCATCCACTCCAGGAGTGGCAATGAGAGGATTTGATGCGGAGGCTTGCGTAGGCACTGTTGTAGGTAAAGCTATGGAGCCATTGGAAAACGGGGAAGGGATCATAGTAGTACAAGTGATGCTTCGGTAGGGGAAGAGGGATAGACAAATTGGGAATTAGGGATTATAGGGGTAAGGATTAAGGGAGGCAAAAATTCAAGGAGGAAGGATTACGAAGTAGAGAGTTCAGTCTAATCGGCTGATCCAGTCTCCTAAAACCAAGGACTGGGGTAAATAGATAGGTGATAGGATTAGAGGGGGTAAGGGATGTTCACCTGAATCCTTACCCTCCCTTGATCCCGCGTCCTTCAATCTGCACTCGTTACCATTTTGCCTCCGTTGTCCGCAACTGGAATGGCCATTGGAAATGAAAGAGAAATTGTTATAATGGAGCGATGGTCCGAAATAGGCCGGTAAGGCCGATGGACATTGCAGAGGTGCAGTATGGGAGCTAAGAAGCAGCTGATTAGAGAAGTAGAGAGGTTGCCCGAAGATCTTGCCGCCGAGGTATATGACTTTGTTGTTTTCATACAGAAGCGGAGGGAAATCGGAGAGAAGCAAGCAGGCTCATGGGGTGACTTTGCGCTCAGTACCGGGGTATTTGACTTCTGGAATGATCCGAAAGAGGTAGAATACTCACTGGAGAACATCAAGAGAGCATGAGCTTCGAACCGGGTGATATCTCGCTAATACGTTTTCCGCGGGCAGATTTGCGAAAGGGTAAGTATAGACCCGTTCTTCTCTTGTCCAAGTTGCCGGGTCCTTTTGATGACTGGCTGATCTGTGCAATCACTTCTCAGCTCAGGCATGAGGTCAAGGAGTGGGATGAAAGAATTGAGAGAGCGGATGACGATTTCAAGAGATCGGGGTTAAAGATACTCTCTATCATCAGGATCGGAAAGCTAGCCACGGTGGAAGAGAGGGTACTAGTACCTACTTGCAAAATTAATCGTTAGTATGTATCTTTGGTGGTGTATTTACGTGAGCTACCAAGGAGGGCAAGATGGGGAAACAGGCAACACGGATCGAACTGACCTTAGGGCAGCGAGAGATCCTTACAAGATGGGTGCGTTCATCGACCACTGAACAAAGGATGGTGCAACGGAGCAGGATCATCCTCATGGCCGCGGAGGGGATGAGGACTGACGAAATTGCTGAAGTCATGAACACTCGTTCTGCAACGGTAAGCAAGTGGCGGACACGGTTTGCGAAGGATGGGTTGCAAGGGCTTCAAGATGCACCCCGAGCTGGGAGGAAGAGGAAGTACGACGAGGAGACTGAGCGTCTGATTCTCTCCAAACTGGACGAGCCTCCAGTAAGAGGAGAAACGGTATGGACAGCGCGGCTGATCGCGCAGGAGTTAGAAACCGTTTCGATTCATCATGTATGGCGGGTCTTTCGCAAGCATGGGATTCACCTGCAGCGGCGGCACAGCTGGTGTATCAGTACTGATTCCGAGTTTGCTTCCAAGGCGGCTGACGTTGTTGGGCTGTACCTGGCACCGCCGGAAAACGCGGTAGTGCTTTGTATCGATGAGAAACCTGCCATTCAAGCTTTGGAACGGGCGCAAGGCTATCTTCGGCTTCCCGATGGACGAACACTGAGAGGATTTAGCCACAACTACAAACGACACGGAACGACAACGCTGTTTGCGGCACTGGAACGTGCAACAGGAATGGTGCGTGCCGGGCATTACAATCGTCGTCGTCGCCGTGAGTTTCTTGATTTTCTAAACGGCGTTGTGTCTCAGTATCCTCCTCAGCAAGAGATACACGTAATCCTGGACAACCTAAGTACGCACAAACCCAAGCACGATCGGTGGCTTACCCGACACAAGAACGTGCACTTTCACTTCACTCCAACGCAGGCGAGTTGGCTTAACCAAGTAGAGATCTGGTTCAGCATTCTTACGCGACGGGTGCTTCGGAACGGAAGTTTCACCTCTACTCAGCAGGTACGCGCAGCAATCGACCGATTCCTTGCAGCCTACAATATGCAGGCTGCTCCGTTTGAATGGACAAAGGAGGTCGTCCATCAGGCGCCGCTCAACAAGAAATACGCGGACTTATGCAAGTAGGTACTAGAAGGAGTGCTTGGAAGGATTTCCGCTGAGCGTTTAGTGAGAATTCTTGGAGGGATACGGGGCCATCTTGAACGGGAGATTGCGGACCATGAATAACCTGTCCACGGCGGTAATCGTCATACTGGGCGGAACGGATGGCGGGGACGAAATGGGGATGGATAATACGCGTCGAATTCAGTGATGCGTGATCAGTAACGCGTGATGAGGAAACATGAATGAGGAACTGAAGACGCACAAGGATCTGAACGCTTGGAAAGGACTTTGGACTATGGATCCATGAACCGCGACTATCGACTCTGGACTCCAGACTGGTTCTCTGTTACTCATTACTGTTCTCCGTTCGCCATGGCATTCGGGTTTGGTTTCGGCTGGCATGCCATAGTGGATGAGGTTGCTAAATGGGCCGGGACATTTAGGGATGGCAGTGGGAAGTAGGCAATATGGTGATTCCAGCGTAACGTCGGGCTTTATGCCCGACGTTACTTGGGTCTTCTCTCTGAACCAAAGTTCCCCCGCATCGGAGAGGCTAGATATCATATGTGAAATAGCGCATATCCTGGCGAAGGGGAGGCATTGTGCGGGGAGATTTGTTGGCATCTTCTTGCTAGGTTGGAGGATGATCGGTAAAAGGAGAATGCGGAGCTAATGAGTTATGGAATACATGTTGTAAGTTAAGTGTAGACATCATGTTCCTATATGGATGAGACTTAGGGGTATGACAACAATCAAAAGGAAGGCGTAGTCATTCCCTTTTCCTGTGAGGTGCTATGTTCGAGAGGTTCGCTCGGCTCTCAACCGGCCAGAAAATAGTCAAGAACATCCTCTCACTCACTGCTGCTAACATAGTTAGCAAACTTATTGGCTTCGTAACGATTACCTACCTTGCTCGAGTCTTGAGCGTCAGCGGATTCGGGCAAATCAGCTTTGCTCAAGCGATCATCTCCTACTTTGCGCTCTTCACTAATCTCGGATTGACAACCTTTGGCATCCGGGAGGTAGCCCGAGACAAGAAGCAGATCAAGAAATACGTCAACAATATCTTAACCCTAAGAATTGTGCTAACGACCGTCTCATTCGGTTTGCTGCTGATATTTATCGCGTTCATCAATAAGCCGACGAATTACAAAGCCCTAATTGCCTTTTACGGCCTCTCCCTATTCCCCCTGGCTCTTTCACTGGATTGGGTCTTTCAAGGCATTGAGCGGATGGAACTCATCGGAATTGCTGGCATCCTGCGCTCCGTGACTTATGCTGGGCTTGTATTTCTCTTTGTAAATAGCCCGTCAAGGATACTGAACGTCCCTCTCTTTGCTCTAGCAGCTTCCTTTATCATGATTGCTCTGTTAATCTACATCTTCGTTAAGAATCACGGTTGGTTCTCTTTCTCGTTCAACTGGACGATCTGGAAAGAGTTCCTAATCAAGGCATTACCGATGGGATTCGCATTCGTGATGATTCAGATCTATAATAATCTAGATTCTGTTATGCTTGGTTTTATGAGGGGTGATGAAGCTATAGGCCTATACAGTGCTGCTTACAAGATAGTCATTTTGCTCACAGCGCTAAGGGGCATTTTGGTTAGCACTGTATTTCCAATACTATCAAGGGCATATGTGACACGAGATAATGACTTACCCCATATGGTATCTTACGGTACACGCCTTGGTATTACTTTAGCTATACCGCTTGGGGTGGGCGGAACGTTACTAGCCAAACCGATGGTTGCTTGGATTTATGGCGTTCAATATGAGGGATGCGTTTTGGCTTTGCAAGTATTGCTTTGGTACACAGCTGTTTTGTTTATTAACTTACTTTTCCCTCAACTCTTAAACGCTATAAACCAGCAGAAATTCTATGCAGTAGTTACGATAGCAGGAGCTGTAGTAAACGTGATATTCAATTTCCTCCTTATCCCAAGAAATGGAATAGTCGGGGCTGCAATAGCAACGCTTCTGGCGCAAGTATGCGTACTTATCGCTGCTTATACGTTCGCACGCCGTTTTATGCGAATCTCTATTGCGCGTTTCTTTTGGAAACCAGCACTAGCATCTCTGGTTATGGCAATTCCGTTGATCTTGCTCCAAAGGCTTCAAGTACTTGCATTGATTGCCATTGGCACAGTATGCTACACTATTGTGCTTTGGCTATTGAAAGGAATCTCAAGAGCAGAGATATGGAGGTTCTTGCACTATGAAGAGTGATGCAATCGAAATCTGGAGGTGCGAGCAAAGGGCGTATATGGGTGTATTACTAAATATCTCTTAATTGGTGTTATGCGAAAGAGGAGACGATGAGATTTCAGAATGCAGTTGCTCGAACTATATTTGGCGATCAAGAATTATATTTCATAACAGATAGCAGTCAAGAGACCTTCCAAGACTTATCAGCTAAAGTGATTCGCGATGGACATAACGGATTTGATCCAGCAGGCATTACAGGTTATCTAACCTTCAGATATCCTATCAATGATAACACCATGTTTCGTGATTACAAGGCTGTGCCACCTGGCGGGGAAATCATAAACGGTGTCCCCGCCTACTATTGGCACCCGATGTTTTCGTGTTCTGATGTGTCTTTTGGTGTAGCTGTGGAACAGATCCGCAAGTTGCTGATTGAGTCGATACGGTTGCTGACCGAGGGGGAAAAGAAGATTGGTATAACGATTGGCGGCATGGATAGCTCTCTTATCTGTGCTCTAACGAGGGAACTCTACCCTGACCATGAGTTGCACACTTACAGTGTGGGATTCGACGGAGCGGAAGATGACTTTGCTTGCGCGCAGATAGTAGCTGAGCTGTACAACACCGTTCACAAGGAGATTCTTCTCAGCAAGGATGATTATGTGGGACAGGAGTCTTTGCTAAGGCCACTAATTCGTCAAAAGGGTGCTCCTTTGCACCCAAACGAGATGGCTTTGGCGTACGCCGAGAAAGCTGCTGTTGCAGATCGCTGTGGGATTGTCTTATGTGGTGAGGGAGCAGATGACATCTTCGGCGGGTACGGCCAGAACTTGCGCATGTACATGAACTACACTGGTGAGATAGCCTATACAAAGTTTCTGCTGAACAACTACCGGTACTTCTCGTTAGAGGATCGCTCTTTGCTAGTGCGGGATAAGTATCTGGTAGATGATACAGCCCTGCTGGACAGTATTTTGCAGAGTGAAGATGCTCCAAGCGATGTCAAGGATCTGATGTTTTACTTCATTCAGCGGGTTCATACGGTCGGACTGATCACTCGTGGAGCCAATGCGATGCGGTTTAATGGTTTGCCGCCTGGATTTCCCTATATCTACCGCCCACTAGTTGACTACGTAAACTCATTGCCATTCGAATACAAAGTACGCTGGAAATCTGCCAGAGACGAATCGGAAGCCCAGCATATGTACTTCCGCGATATAAGTGAGAGAAAGGATATACCAAAGTATATCTTGAAGAAATTGGCTGAGCGCTACTTGCCACATAATACGGTGTACCGGCCCAAGTGTGCTTTCCCTGTACCATTTGAGCGGTGGTTTAAGAACGTTGTCGACTGGCCATTGGATGAAGGTATTTTCAGAACGTCTGATATCAGCCACCTTAGTGGATGGAAGAAATTTATGATCATTAACCTCAATGCTTTCATTGAGGAGTTTAGACCATATCAGAGAAACGTGAAAGGAGGATAAGAATGAAGCTTATCACCCTAGCAGCAGGGAAAGGTGAGAGACTCATGCCGCTGACAACAAATACACCTAAGCCTCTGCTTAGCATGGGCACAGGACGGACATTGCTGGAGGAACAACTCAAATACATAGAAGAGTCAGCTGTAGTTGATGAAGTTGTCTTAGTAGTTGGATATCTTGGCGACCAAATCGAAGCGAAATTGGCAACGTACACAACGCAAAGGATAACAGTTAGAGCGCTGTTTAACCCATTCTATGACGTATCTAATAATCTTCTTTCACTGTGGTTGGCCAAAGAAGCGATGAATACAGATTTCCTTGTCATGAATGGCGATAATTTATTCAGTCCTACAGTCTTTAGAGCTTTTGTACAAGATACGGGTGATGGTATATTTGTCTCGATGAATGTGAAAACGTCGTATGATCAGGATGATATGAAAATTGCCCTAAAAGATGGCGCAGTCGCTAGAGTTAGCAAATTGATTCCGGAGAAAGAAGCAGATGGGGAGTCTCCAGGCCTGGTACTGGTTCGCGGCGAGAAGGCGCGAAAAGTATTCAGAGAACACTTAGAGGTTCTGGGGAAAGATACAAATTTCAGAAACTCCTTTTGGCTTGAGGTTTTCAATCACATGTATGATCACGGGGTAACGATTACTCCTTGGCAATTTGACGCCGAGGGCACTTGGCAGGAAGTCGATTTTCATATGGACCTGGAAAAAGCGAAGAATCTTCTTCGTCTACTTCTGAGGAAGGAAGGCCAAGATGTCTGATTGTTTGGGAGAAAGGACTGTCGTTGACATGTATTCTTGTGCAGTGTACGGCGAAGCAACGCGAAAGGAGATAAGCCAGGCGCAGGTTAAACCAGATCTAGTTCTTAGCAACTTGAAAATATTAGCAGCATTGTTAGAGCAACAGACCTATGAAGTGAATCAGTCGGGAAATAATGGTA
>Ga0255380_10185_pt1 | contig 10598 bp, 4 predicted proteins | sample ANMaggSeSYBR01G8_FD_182107 | JGI IMG/M metagenome (GOLD analysis project Ga0255380, IMG submission 182107) | Sediment cell enrichment communities from methane seep in Santa Monica Basin, California, United Staets - ANME aggregate JGI... | ecosystem: Environmental > Aquatic > Marine > Cold seeps >... | reverse complement strand
GGCATAATATCTTCCAGCCAGCCAGTGCCAGCTACAGGGTCACCAGAAAACACCCATTTGCTGGGCTGGTTAGTTATCGGATCAATTGCTGGGTTTCCATCATAATCCAAACAGTTAAGCCGATTGTAAACTTGTTGAGCGGTATGATCAGTTTGATAAGATATATCATTCCAACCCTGGTTTGATCTTCCTAAATTTTTCTCCATTCTTGGTGCATAAACTGGAATATTTTGATAACCGGGTTTTACACCCCAAAATGTAACAGCCGTATCTCCGTCCGAAGCTACAATCGGGGACCCTAACATCTGATACCCCACAGCATGATACGGAAGAATTCCCCACTGGTCTTTTCCATCGTAACAATATGCTAAATTCAAAGTGCTGTCACTTCCTGTTAAATCATCATTTGCACTCATTACATCAGGATCGGAATAAATCCCGAAATAAGCATCATCCCAGGTTTCATTGCTTTTATTGATAATTTCCCATCTCAAAAACATTACATTATCAATATGCTCCCACCCGAAAACAGTTAGATGAATTTCAGCATTAAGCGGCGGGCAGATGTTGTACTCGGTTCTATCTTCAACAAAAGCATCTGTAAAACTGCACCAGAGCGTTTGATCCCCAAATAGTAACGGGTTTCCCTGTTCATCCGGTGGCGCTCCTAATTCGATAGGCCACTCGGCATAGTCAGGATTATTAATCGCGTTATCTCCCCTGGAAATTTTGTAAACTCGAAATGTAGAATCTTCCTTGCCAAAGGGATTCCCCAAATCATCAATGGCACCGCCAATAAAATCGGTATTGAAATCCGCGGCAGATGCTCTTACTTCTCCATTTACTTTCGCAGCTATCCATAATCCAGATGTGTAAATGACATAATTGCCATCCAAAGAGAAGTCTGAATTGCTAGTGACAGGCTGTCTGGCAAAAACTCCATTGTTTTGAACAGCACAAGAAATGCGATTTACATCAAAATATTTTGCAGATTCTATGGTTGTTTTTTTTAATAATGCCTGTTGGTTATCTTCTGCTAAAAGCACGGAATAAAGAATAAAAAATGCAAAAATAAATTTTGTTCTTATCATTTTATTTACCCTTTTTGATAAAAGTGACCGTCACCTTAAAGGTGACGGTCACTTACCATTTTAACGGATCAAAAGCATCTTAATTAACTTATCTTGTTTATTGCTCATCAATTTAGCAAAATACAAGCCCGAACTCACCGATTGCCCTAATTTATTATTCCCATCCCATTGGACAGAATGAGTGCCAGAACAAATGTTTTTATTTAACAACTCAACAATTTCCTGCCCCATAATGTTGTAAATTTTCAAGCCGACAACAGACTATTTGTCGATTGAAAATTTTATTTTTGTTATTGGATTAAAAGGATTGGGATAGTTTTGGTACAGGGCAAATGATCTAGGCATTTCCCCCCTAATTTCTTGTTCAATTTCCGTTGAAACAAACATAAAAACATCCTGGCTGGTGGCGGGAGACTCATAATTAATAATAATTTTATCTCCGGAATCAATAACACTTTCTTGATTTTTAAAGCTCATACTAAACTTAAACAAAATATCATCCCAGTTAAATAAATTAAACTGCCCGGTAGAGTCATAATCTGTTTTTAAAATTAACAAATAATCCCCGGGAGTCCAGACCTCATCATAATTTAAACCATAAGGATTTTCTCTAAACCAGACATTCAACTTGCTGATACGTTCTCCATTCTCGACTTTCCAGACATTAAAGGGGCAGGTAAAAAATCCAGTTGCAGCATAATCCGGATAAAATCCAAAGCGGTGGGCTTTTTGTCCAGACGGAATTCCCTGTATTCCATCGACATTAATTTCATTTGTAAATTCCAGTTCTACATTCCGGGGAAACGTATCTCCCTTAACCCAGGTCATTATGCTTCGATGATACAGGGTGTTAACAAAAGAGCCATCCTCATTTACCCACTGAAATGCATTCGGGTGACCCTGTTCAACTTCAATACATCTACCATTAAATCCACCCAAAGACAGATAAGCTTTGGTGATCTTAAAACCATCCGTGATAGGAATATTATTAGCATATTTATCCGGCACTTTATGATTATGCAACAAAGTATCTCCCAGTGTCTGATCAATAAGGTTGAAGCCTTTTTCATCATACCGATTAATTGAATCGACAACTGTGATTAGATACTCATGCTTTTTTAGATATGCCGGCTCGATAATACGGACTATAAATTCGGCATTTCCGTTTCCTGAAACATGAGACGGAATAATTTCTTCGGGAAAACAATCAAATGGTTCTGCCTGTAATTTTATGAACTTCCTTTGATACCAGGTATGATGTTGATCGTCAAATATCTGTACATCCAAATAAATGGAATGATTATCCGGTGCATCCTTATTGACGGTCATTTCAAAAAAACTATCTTTGTTTTCAGAGTCATAAATTAAGCTATCGCTATTACCTGACTTTAAGTCGTAAAAGAAAAAATGCTTCTTTTCGATTTGAGTGTAAGGATCTCTTGAATTTACGAAAAGATTTATCACCCCAAAATCATAATAGTGACAGTTTTCAATATTAAAAACAAACCTGATATTCTCTCCGGGGTTTATCTTGCCATCAAAATTAATATAATCTTCAACGATTTTGATTGAATTTATTTTGATTTTGTTAAAAATTAAAGTTATTTTTTTCGACTACATGACTGAATAAATATTCCCTGTTGCCATTATCCTTAATGATTAAATTTAAAAACAGCGCATCATCATCTGGATTTGTCAGCCACGAATTTCCGAAAATATTATCATCTGCTTCCCCATCTTCATGTAAGCCATCATCAAACAATTCTGTTCTGTGGACTAAATTATTATTATAATTGAAGAGCTCTGCCCAAACAGATTCGATACCGTTGTTTGATTCGATATTTGAATTAATTATTAATTCAGCGTAATCCGGAGAAAAACAATCCACTGTTATTTCTGCTTCAGCTTTAACTTTAAACTCTGACCGAAACGTATCCCTGATGTAATTTACGCTTTGCTTTAAATCAAGAATACTTATTAACCTGGTTTCAGCCTGACCGATCACCACAGTAAAGGCAACTCTTTGGGTGTCGCCCGGCGCCATTGAAAACGGACCCGAACTTAACATTGATCTACGGTCACAATAAAAAATTGTATAATCATCAAGCCAACCAGTTCTTTCAATCGGATCGCCATAGTCAATAAAAGCAGACGGCAACCCTGTTGTCGGATCAATTAAAGGAGAACCATCAAAAGCCAGTCCCTGCATTTGATTGTAAAGCTGTTTACTACCCTGAATACTATATGCTGGATCGCGATACAGGGCATGACCACTAATATAAATTTGATTAGTAGTCATTTTTAAAGGTCGGAAATCGTAAATGGTACTACGTAAAAATTGGAAAACCGAATCTCCCGGGGATGGAACAATCGGTGGCTGTAATAATAAAACCCCTACCGCTGGTATTTCGCTGCCATACTGCGAGTCAAAGTCACGTCCATTGTAGGTATAGCTCAAATTCAACGTAGTATCACAACCGCTTCTATCATCATTACAACTCCCAAGATCAGGATCGCACCAGATACCAATATAGGCATCATTAATCGTATTTGGGCTTTTATTGATAATCTTATAATAAACAAACAGGGTCCTGCCCAGCGGAGAGTTGTCATTATTAAAAACCCAATTCAAAACCTGTACTTCAATATTCAATGGTTCGGTATGGTAAGCGCTATTATGCAGTTCCTGATTGCCATCATTTATCACGTACCACAAAGTTTGCTCACCAAGAATCAACGGGTTTCCATTTTCATCAACAGGAGCGCCATTTTCAACATTCCATTCTGCGTAATCACGGTTATAATTGGGATCATTCGGATCGGCTGAGTCTCCGGGTTTAATTTGGTAAATTCGATATTCTTCTTTAGATGGGTCATCCGCAATGCCACCTGGCAAGATAATTCCAGGCTGATATTCCGTATTATAATCGGCACATGCGGTTCTAATTTCACCATTAACCTTTCCTGCAATCCAAAGTCCGGCAAGATAGAGAGCGGTTTTCTGAGCATTTTTGGGATAAAAAAACCCAGCGTTTCCTGTAACAGGATGCCGGGCAAACGTTCCATTATTAATAACCCAGACAGCAATCTGATCGTTTTCAATCAGTTTTGCATCTTTAACAATTGAAGGTTTGTTTGTTCTTTTATTCATTTTAGATATGACCTTCTGCGGCAATAAAATTATTATGCAGAATATCGCCAAAACAAAAATTAAGAAAACACGTCTCATTTGTTTGCCTTTTTTAAAAAATTAATGTAACTGTTCAGTTAAATAAAAAATGATTCGGAATATTACATTTACGAAAGCTTTATAAATATTGTAATTTATCAGTCTGTTTAGCTAAAAAGAATTATATAGCAGAATGATTTATAGCAGAATGATAAAATTTATTTATTTAAAATTGTTTTGAAAGTAATGCTATGATTATTGACATTTTTTCATCCAAATGCTATCATCAAGATTAATCCATTATTTTGTAATCAAGGGAATAAAACTCTTTATCAGAAATATTCTTAAATTTAAAAAGCGTATTTATCGGCATAATGCTTTCTGTTTCTTATTATTCTGCCATTAATAATTCTGCTATAATTTTTGATTCTATGTTTCTAACAATACACCACCCTCGCTCGAATAGTTACAAATTCAAAGAATGAACATCTATTCATCTTATCAAAAGCATCTTAATTAACTTACTTTTTTTATTGCTAATCAATTTAGCAAAATACAAGCCCGAACTCACCGATTGCCCAAATTTATTATTCCCATCCCATTGGACAGAATGAATTCCTTTAGAAAAATTTTTATTAATCAACTCAACTATCTCCTGCCCCATAATATTATAAATTTCCAAACTCACTTGAGATGGGTCTTCGATTGAAAATTTAATTGTTGTTGTTGGATTAAACGGGTTGGGATAATTTTGATACAACTGAAATGAATTAGGTAACTCAACATTTTTTTCGATGACATTCGTGGGAACAAAAGCCCACTTATCCTCACTGGTAACCGGATGCTCCCATTTTAAAATAAACTTGTCCCCAGCATCAACAACGCTGTTTTCTGAAATTAATCGAAACACACAGCGATACATTACTTCATTCATATCCAATTCTTTGCCCAGGTACAATTGCCCGGTTGGGTCGTATTCAGTTGTCATTATATTGAGTATTTCAAGCCCGCCGTAATCAGAAGCATCCGGCGCCCACACATTATCATTGGTTGGGAAATATGGGTTCTCTTGAAAACAGGCATTTAATCGACCTATTCGTTCCCCTTTGAAAATTTTCCAGATGTTAAACGGGCAAGGGACAAATAACGTAGCCCCGCCTGAGGCGCCCAATAAATAACGAAAACCATCCTGACCCGCTGCTGTCCCTGCTATTCCGCTGGTATCAATATCGTTAGTAAATTCAATTTCTACCTGGTAAAAATTTTCATCAGATGCCTGTCCTAATACTACCCCTCCATAAAAAAATCGTCCGCCATAATTAACACCTTCAAAACCTGCAGGATGACCGGCTTCAACATCTTCATAATATGCGTCTTGTAAACCGCCTTCAGTAAAATATGCTTCCACAACTTTAAAACCATCGGTTACTGGAATATTATAAGCATATTTATCCGGTAAAGGATTGTTCTGTAAGATGTGTTTGTCTAAAGTCAAATCGATTAAATTGAAACCAACATCTGGTAATGAATCATTGAATGTAAGTGAATAAGAATGTCCGGTTAGGCAAGCAGGATCAACAACTCGCACAACAAAATAGCCATCGCTCCTTCCTGAAACCTGAGACGGAATCATTTCATTGGGAAGGTACTCAAAGGGTCTAACAGGTACTGTTATAGTATTCGTCCAGTGATGATGTTTATCATCATAGATGTTTAAATCAAATACAATCTTGTGATTATCTGGAATGTCAGCAGACACATTAAATTCTAAATAACTGTGTCTGTCAGCTGGATCGTAATTCATTTGTGTATAGCCGCCTGCAGCTACAGAATCTAATAAATAGGAGGCAGAATTAAAATTGAAAAAAGAATCTTCGGAAGTTACCGCGATGCTCAATCTGCCAATATCAAAATGATAATTATTTTTTACACCTAATATTAATCTTATATTCTCTCCTGGGTTAACTTCCCCATCAAAATTTTTACTATCAGCAACAACGGCAATATCAAAATCTATTTTATTTGATAAAGTAATATATTCTGCTGCTTGCTTTATATTGTATTGTTCACCAAATTCATCCGTGATTTTAACATTCAAATACAAAGCATCATCCATTGATATGGTTTGCCAGACATTTCCAAAAACATTATCATTAGCGCCTTTGTCAGAATGTGAGCCATCGTCAAACAACTCGAGAATATTAAGCGGTTCGTCGTTATAATTATAAAATGCAGCTTGTACGCTGTAAATGGATATATCAGTTTTTATGGGTACCGTTACTTTGATTTCTCTTTCATTGGGAGAGATGAAATTGACTTCAACATCTGCATCTGCTAAAATCTCAAATTGATTATTAAAAAACATTTGAAGAAAACGGGCATTTTGTTTAAGCCTGACAATATTTGCCAACCGGTCCGGAATCTGGACAGCAATAATTGCCAGGGTAAAAGCCGCTGTATCTCCAACAGCGACATCAAATGGTCCGGCAGATATCATCATTCTTTGGTCTCTGAATTTTTCTTCTTCAATCCAACCAGTTTGTGTAATTGGGTCTCCCGAATATGCCCATCTTGTAATGTTTGCTGTTGTTGGGTCTTTCATAGGATTCCCAAATTTGTCCTTACAATTGAGTCGATCGTAAACTAAATTTTTTGTAAATTGTCCCGAACGAAAAACATCTTCCACCCATTCTTCAGGATAATGTTTAAAAATGAGAGGAGACGAAGCGGGAACATTTTTAAAATTATCTTTCCAACCATTTAATGTAATAGCAGTATCTCCTGTTGATTGTGTATGTGGCGTTTCCGCGAACACAAAGCCAAGCGATTGAAATGTTTTTCCTCGTTCTCCTTGTGAACCTTCATAACAATATACCATGTTCACTGTACTGTCACTGCCTACCAAATCGTCATGTGCAAATTTCATGTCTGGATCAACAAAGAATCCGCCAAACGCATCTTTCCATTTTTTTTTGCTCTTGTTGATAATATCCCAGTGAAGAAAAATCACGTTGCTGATTTCTTTCCAGCCCCAGACCATAAGATGAACTTCTGCCCCTAATTCATTTGATGGATTATACCAACGGTTTGGATAATATGTGTCTGTAAAAGTACACCAGAGCGTTTGATCGCCTAATATTAATGGATAACCCAAATCATCAGTCGGCGCACCGAAATTAGCTGGCCAATCATTATAATCAGAATTGGAAAGCGGTGTATCTCCCTGCTGGATTTTATAAACACGGAATTTTAGACTATCGTTTTCTCCAAAATGACTTCCTTCATCATTGATGATTCCATGAGTAAAATCTGAACTACCAAACATCGAAATTGCTGCCCTGGCTGAATCATCGACTAAAGCAGCCAACCAGAAACCCGATGAACATATAAAGTCTGTTTTTTCATATTCAAAACCGCGGTACCATTTATCACCATAAAAATGTTCAGCAAAAATTCCATTGTTCTTTACTGTCATAATAATTTTATTAATATCAAAAACATTATACATTTCTTCTTCAGAATTAGGAGTTGATATTTTTTGTTTTTGCTTTGAAAAGGCAAGACTAACATGAATACAAAGTATCATTAAAACGAATAATTTTATTCTCATTCTAACGCTCCTTTAACGAATTAATAACATTTTAATAATTTTGCTTTTCCCCTGATAAAACAATTTTGCAAAATACAGACCTGAACTCACATAATTTCCATTGTAATTCCTGCCATCCCAAACCGCCGAATAATTTCCTGGATTAGCTTTTCGATTGAATGGTTGTGCTATCTCCTGCCCCATAATATTATAAATTTTCAAACTGACTTGAGATGATTCGTCGATTGAAAACTTAATTGTTGTTGTTGGATTAAACGGGTTGGGATAGTTCTGAAATAAAGCGAAAGATTTGGGTAAATCAAACTCGAATTTTTCTCCTACATTCGTGGGAATGAAAGTAAATTCGTCCTCACTGGTGGCAGCATTTTCCCAATCAAAGATGAGTTTATCACCAGCATCAACAACTCTAATTTCTGAAGCTAATCGAAAATTCGCTTTATACAATACATTTTTCATGTCTATTTTCAGACCATGGTATAATTGACCGGTTGCATCGTAATCGCTTGCCATAATATAGAGAGTTTCAAAGCCGCCATAAGCAGAATTGTCCGGCGCCCAGACATCGTCATAAGTTGCAAAATTGGGATTTTCTTGAAAACAAGCGTTCAATTTACCGGCACGTTGTCCCGCTACAATTTTCCAAACATTAAACGGACAGGGAAAAAATCCCGTGGGAGTCGTCACGCCAACTTCGTATCGGAAAGCACTTTGACCACCGGGCGCGCCAACAACGCCGCTGGTATCAATATTATTGATGAATTCCAATTCTACTTTGCAAAAACTTTCTTCATTTGCAGAACCTAACTTAACACCACCATTAAAAAATTCTCCCCCAAAGTTAACACCTTCAAAGCCTGCAGGATGTCCACCTTCGATGCCTTCATAATAAACGTCCTTTAATCCCCCGTCAGGCAAGTAAGCCTCCACGACTTTGAACCCATCTGTAATAGGAATATTATAAGCATATTCATCGGGCGCTGCATGATTGGATAAAAGTGTTACACCTGATGTCTGATCAATCAGGTTAAATCCTTTTTGTCTCGATTCATTAATTGAGTCGCTTACGGAAATAACATAATTATGTCCAGTCAACTCCACTGGATTTATCACGCTAATCTCAAAATATGCATCACCTCTACCGGCTGTTTGGGTGGGAATGATTCGATTAGGAGAACAATTAAAAGGTTCGATTTTTAAACTTACTGTTTTGTGCCATTCATGAAATTTATTATCAAAAACAGTGACATCAAAATAAATTGTGTGGGTATCCGGAACGTCCGGGGCAACATTCATTACAAGATAACTAACTTCTTCATTCAAGTCATAATTCAAACCAGCATTTGCTCCTGCTGCAAGACTATCGAATGACACTATTTCTTCCTGCATTTGAACGTAGGGATCGTCGGTTTCAACAATAACGCTCACCCTTTCAAGTTCGAATGAATAGTTGTTCGTAAAATCAAAATTCAACCTGATATTTTCTCCTGGATTAATTTTATTATCGTAATTGATATTATCATCAACAACAATTAACGAATTGAAAGCAATTTTATCTGACAGCGTAATATTATAATCAGCATATTTGAAAAGATGCTCGTTTAGTGCGACATCAACAACTTTTAAATTGAGGTAAAGAGCATCATCGCTGGTATGTGTTTGCCAGCGCCCGGTAAAGATATTATCTCCGGCAACCACATCGTTATTTTGTCCATCATCGAACAGAGCTATTGTTTGAATTAGATTATTATTGTAGTCATATAATTCAGACTGAATTGAAGCTACTCCCACAGCGCTATTAACCTGGGCAAATAACGTCAACTCTATCTCATCCGAAGAAATGTTATTCAACTCGGTTGTCGCAGTAGCTTTTACAGCAAATTCATTAGAAAATGAAGTTTGTACGAAATTTACATTTTTTCGCAAATCTAAAATACTGGCAAAGCGGTTAAAATCATGACCGACAACTATTGCATAGATTACTCGCTGCGTATCCCCTGGCGCCATATCAAAACCGCCACTGGCTTGCATGAAATACACATCACTGGGTGGAGTATAATAAAAATCAAGCCAGCCGGTGTTTGCTATCGGATCACCGGAATTCATAAAAGTTGTTATCTCACCATTGGAAGGATCAATTAATTGGTCGCCATTTACATCTAATCCTTGAAGATTATTATACAATTGCACTGCACCTGCAGCGCTATACGCCGGGTTGCAAAACCGACGATCTCCACCTCAGTAGTACCTCATGTTAGAGGTGATATTAAGTGTTTTAGCGTTCGGAATTGGATCGTGGAAAAATTGTTGCGCTTCGTTTCCTGGAGACGAAATGATAGGTCCTTGCAACAAGCAAAATCCTACCGCGGGAACTGCTGATCCGTAAACATCATCAAAATCGTCTCCATTATAGCAATAGGTCAAATTCAGAGATGTATCACAGGCACAGCAGTCATCGTTGGCAAAACCTAAATCGGGATCAACATACATACCGATATAAGCATCTTCAATCAGATCGCTGCTTTTATTGATGATCGTATAGTACAAAAATACTGTTTTCCCCAGAGGTGATGTGTCTTCATCAAATGCCCACATTAGCAGTTGAACCTCCAAGTTTAATGGTTGTGTATTGTAACAACCATTATGAAGATCAATATTCCTATCATTCATCACGCACCACAATGTCTGATCGCCTATAATTAATGGATTTCCACTTTCATCAACAGGCGCG
>Ga0255380_10184_pt1 | contig 10658 bp, 2 predicted proteins | sample ANMaggSeSYBR01G8_FD_182107 | JGI IMG/M metagenome (GOLD analysis project Ga0255380, IMG submission 182107) | Sediment cell enrichment communities from methane seep in Santa Monica Basin, California, United Staets - ANME aggregate JGI... | ecosystem: Environmental > Aquatic > Marine > Cold seeps >... | reverse complement strand
TTTATCTGGTATTTTTTAAAAGGATTTGATTCTTCATGGGCAATATTTTCCTTAATTGCCTTATTATAGATTGCCCTAATGGTTCTTAAATAGAAACTAAGTCCATTTATGCTGTTTCCTTCACTTATAAATTTTACTTCGATCTTCTTAATGAAGGAATAATTAATTGCATCAAAGTATAAATCTTTATTATTGTTATTTTTTTTAACAAAATCAAGGGCTTGCTGATAGACAGAAACAGATCCAAATCGTTTCATTTGTCGAAACTCATCAATGAGTTTATTAGTGAAAGTTTCAAATGAAATTCTGGCTGACTTTTTTTGTATTCGGTCCTTAACTTCGGTTACAGAAATGTTGTTTAGAATTTTACGGTCGTCCAGTTTAGTTAAAATGTTATTAGCTTCTTGTAATTTTCCTGTAAGCATACGATTAACGCTGTCAATCATTTTTCTGTGGAATAATTTACAGGTATACCTAATACAATTTCCATCATCATTCCAGTCCTTTTCTTCAACTTTATAACCTGTCGGTATTGTTGTACTGTTACGATTGTGAATTAATCGTAATACAATTGGATAAGAATTGTCCTTTCTTTTTCTTCTTTTGTCTAAAATTAATCTTAAATTAGTAGCCATGTTTATCTATCTTTAAAAAATTTGCAAGCAATTTGCAAACAAATATAGCAAATATTTGCAAACAAACAAGGCTTAATAAATTGTAAATAACTGAAAGAGAATCAAAAAGAAAGTAACAAACCTCAAACGAAAAGTAAAAAAACATATTCCCAAGCTGAGGGTCGTGAGTTCGAGTCTCATTTACCGCTCAAAAAGCATTCAGAAGGATGCTTTTTTTATTTAATAAAGTAGGTTGTTCTCAATAACTATAATCTGAGGGTCGTGAGTTCTGCCTTAGGCATCCCTTTGGGAGAGTCTCATTTACCGCTCAATGAGTTGCAGAGATTTACGTCTTTGTGGTTTACATATTAGTATACAAATTGAGATATGTAAGCAGTTAAAAATAAAAGTAAAGAGATCCACCTTTATAGTAAGACTTCTTTACTTTTAAACCCATAGAATAGGTTATAAATTCCCTTCATCTGCAAAACTGTAAAAACTCTCATCACTGAGTACAGGCTTCTTTTACATCCTCAATGTACATAAAATCAAGCTTTATGACTATGTTTTGATATATATTTAGCTCAATTAAATCCCTTGCTGATTAAGGCTCTTGTATCCCCTTCCCAAAATTTGGTTTAAGGAAATCATCCTTGTCTTCATCATCCACTGTTCCATTCATATTAAAATCTCCCACCTTGTAACCATTGCTTAGGTATTCAGGATACCAGAAGTCGTTTTTGTCGATATTGTTTATCTGTTCATCCCCACTTGCCTCACCAGAAATCATTCCCCAATTACCACTACCAAGCAGTTTGAATACATAATCTCCACCATATACTTTATCAGCCCCAATTGCAAAGTTGTAGGTATAAACTCCATCAATTTGTTGAACAGGTGAACTGCTCATAATACTCATGTGATTTCGATGGTACAATACTATAAACAGGTTGTTTTGTATTTCTGCTTCAATTCGAGGCAGTGATAATTGGTCATGAGCTATTAAATTACCATCATTCAGGACAAATACTGCACTTTTACCAATACTGGCACTATTTACAGCCTCCTGTACGGTCGTAGCATCTCTGAGTTCAACTAGCATCCAGTCCACAATATTAAGGTTTGTTACAGAAGGAACTGATTCTATCCCTTCATAATACCATGGGTAACTATTGTAGGGTTGATCATATGGTAACAATCCAGAAAGATTCAAGTAGTTTACCATTCCTGTTACGAGGTAGGGTCCTTCCAGGTAAACCTTTAAATCAAGAATTACCTCTTTTGGGACAACAACCTCCAAAGTATCAGTTGAAGCACTCTCATTACCGTTAATATCAGTAGCTGTTAATTTATAATACAATGTATCAATGACCAGATCAATGTCGTAATAATTTTCATTTTCAATTGTTGCAAATGGAAGTACTGGGAAATTATTCGGGTCAACAGAACGATATAAAGAATAGTAGCTAAAATCCTCTTCGGGACTTACCTGCCAGGATAACTTCACCGTATCCTGATTATAATTTCCAGTAAAATCTAAAGGTACAGCTGGTGCATAGTTATCAATTGAATATCCTGAATCAGGATAGGAATAATAATACTTATTCAAATCATCATCTACTGCTGATACCATAAATGTGAAATAAGGAATACCATTGGCTGTTGAATCACTTACTGTAGGTGCTATGAAGGCGTATTCTTCAAAATTTTGGGCAGGTGTATATCCCATGTACTCCCAAGGCTCCTTTGCCCAGTTTTGTTTTCTCCAAATAGTGTATTTATCAATAGTGCCATCATAAGGATTATCCAGTATGCTGCGTGTCCAGTTGAGCACAACCTGCTTCCCCTGGTCATTGGGAACATCTGGGATTGAATCTATAACAGGAAGGAATTGTTCATAATAAGCCCTGTCAAAGGGATAAGCCCCCATATCAGTTGAATCTGAACTGCTTTCAATGCACGGTGATTTAGTATAATCTTCCAAAGGAAAGTTTAACCAACTCAGATTATAATCCCCATTTGTTGGATCAAGAAACAATGGATTGGTATCAATATTTCCTGTGCCAGTCCATCCTCCTTCAATATTTGAATAGGTAATTATTATATTTCCTGTAGGGTCAACAATCTCATCAGGGTCATCATTCCACATCACGCTATTTATTATATTTACATTAGCCGTATCGGTATAACTTGCATAAACCCCTCCACCAAATATTTCAGCAGTATTAAACACATTTGTGATATGATTAAAATTGATGCTTTTGTTTATTGAATCTATATAAATTGCACCTCCTTTATTGGTAGCATTGTTATTTGAGATTTCAACATAATTGACTGAATGTAACCCATCACCTTTAAAATAAACTCCTCCGCCATTGGTTGCAGAATTATTCGAAATTTCCATATTAGTAATATCTATTCCAGTACAGTCAAGCGTATAAATACCTCCTCCATCCTGTCCAGCTATATTATTTACTATATCCCCTTCAATTCCTAATTCATAAGAATTATAAGTATATATACCCCCTCCATTCAATCCTGCAATATTATTTGTCACTATTCCTCCAATAATTACGTCAGAATAACAATAACAATTTCGAGCATATATACCTCCTCCATTACTACTAGCATAATTATTTGATAAAAATATGTCTTGAGTAAAATAAGTAGAATAAATCCCATTCTTACTCGACACATAGATTCCTCCTCCATTATTTGCATGATTATTCAATATCTGTAAATTGGATAAAGAAGTACCGTCACCTTTATCATAAACTCCACCTCCATCTTGCGTTGCTACATTATTCTCAATAGTTGAATTGGAAAGATACATATCTTCAAAGCCATATATATAGCTTGCGATTCCTCCTCCATTTTTAGCAATATTATTTTGTATTATAAGATTATCAAGAAAACAACCTCCGCGAGCAATTATTCCTCCACCATCAACTTCAGTGCTTCCATTGCCTTCAATAATAATATTATGGATACTTGGATAGGCTTCATAACCAATATAAAGTCCACCACCTTGATTTTTTTTTATTATTCCATTAAAAACATTTACATTTTTGGCAGAGGGGCTAATGAAAATTCCTCGTCCTCCATTATTGAAAATCTCAAAATCAGTTATAGACCCTGATAAATTTGAATTAAAATAGTCATGAATCCCATTGCTCTCATTATTATAGACATTTACTTGATTAATATTAAATGTTGCTGATGTAAATGCTATCCCGTAATAATTATAACGAATGCTGGAGTTAGTTAAAGAGAAATCCGTCCCATACATAAAAATACCCGATGCTTTACTATATTCTACAACACAATACTGCATTTCTGAAAAATTATCTATAAAATCCAATCCACCCCAACCAGCATGAGTATTTGTAGAATATCCTGTAGTATCTGATACAGTAAATACAATGCTATCATTTTCATCCCCAATAGCCGTAAAATGTCCAAAAATCTGGAAAAGATAATAATCTTCAAAGATTACATGCACTCCAGGTTCAATAATTAACGTATCATAACTTGCCACAGCAATATCACTATTTATTAAATATGGGCTTTCCGCTTTTGTCCAGGTGCCATACACATTTAAGCTATCAACAATGGTTTGGGATAAAAGAAAAAAGGGTAAGACAAGGCCTAATAGAGCGGTAGTTAATTTTTTCATAATGATTATAAATAACTTGACACGTCTAGGAATTGGTATTACAAGCAAATATAGGTAAATGTAATGAAACTTTCAGATATATTTTTCAAATAGATGATTAGGTACATTCAACAACCAAGTGCAAGCTAAGGGTTAAAATTATTCATAAAAACTTCTAATGGTGTTTTAAAACCAAGATTTTTTCTTGGCCTATTGTTTAACTTGTTCGATATCAGTCCCAGATAATCTGTATTTATATTTCTTAAGTCAGATTTTTTAGGCAAGTATTGCCTGATTAGTTTATTGGTATATTCATTGAGGCCTCTTTCCCAAGATGCATATGGATGGCAGAAATAAATATCCGCTTGTAGTTTTTCACCAATTTCTTTGTGTAAAGAGAACTCTTTCCCATTGTCATTAGTAATGGTGTACACCAGTTCTTTGTATGGGGCCAGAATGTTTACAGCTTGTTTTTTAATGCTGATTGCTTTCTTTCCATCGGTTTGGGTTAGCAAGGTAAAACCTGTTTTTCGTTCAACAAGTGTTAACACAGTTCCTTTGTGGTATTTTCCTACAATCAAATCCATTTCCCAATCACCAACCCTGTTTTTGTTGTTTGCAATTTCAGGGCGTTGTTCAATAGACACCCGGCCCTTAATGCCCCCTCTTTTATCATTTATCCCATAACGTTTACGGTATTTCTTACTACCATGCCTTAAGTGTTGATAAAGGGCCCCTCCTTGTTTTTTATCCTGCCATATAAACTGATAGATACGTTCATGGCTTACCATATCAACTCCCTGGACTTGACACCATCCGGTGATCTGTTCGGGTGACCATTGTTCTTTTGTAAGTTTCATTTCAACAATTTTTTTCATTTTCTCTGAAAAGAATGTTTTATAATGACCTTCTTTTTTTCTCTCATCGGCCAACATTTGTGCATAATCTGCCCTGTAAAGGCCCCTGTTGGTACAGTTGCGTTTTAATTCCCTATACAGGGTTGATTCACTTCGGCCAATGGTAAGGGCAATATGTGCTTTGCTAAAAGTTTGTTTTAGCATCAATTCTATTGTATACCTTTGTTCAAAGGTTAGCTGTTTGTATGGTATCATTCGGCAAATCTTTAAATTTTTTGGGAATTTTTCCTTCCGCCCTGCAGGGCGGAAGGAAAACCCCATTAAAGACTTGCACTAGCAATTGAATCTACATTACTTGAATTTGTCAAGATAAGAAATCAAGGGGTTTATTTCAAGTTTGTATGGATATAAGCTTATCAGGTGCAAATACGATGGTAGTTCATTATCGCTGGAGTTTAAAGCGTCCTTCTCAAATCTAATATTCGCCCCCACTCATACAAGACCTGCATCACTGACTATGTTACGAACAGTACAAGAAGCCATACCTGAATATCACTTGTTATTTACTTTAAAAACAAATACTTACTTCAAAGATAAGAAAATTTCAGAAGTAATGTTTTGTTTATGAAACAGAAAATAATTACAAGAAGAAATAGATTCTTAATGACAGCTACAATTTATCATAATTCAAGATTAAATATAGATCATGGATTAATGGTTCGAGACCTCTAGGGTTTTCATAAGGCTAAGATTTTAAATGTTTATAAATCTATGTTTAAATGTTGTGCTTTTATTTTGTGGAGAGCAATGCCTCAGAGCACTTCTCACTGATTACTTTTGTTCCAATTCTTCAATCCGTGTTTTCAGTTCTTCAATCACTTTTTGTTGTTCCTTTACCGCTTCTACCAATAAGGCTGTTATGGGTGCATATTGCATTGTATAATGTCCATTATTTTCATCAACAACTTCCGGGATTACCTCCTGAACTTCCTGTGCAATAAAGCCCATCTGTAATCCTTCCTCGTGATTTTCTGTCTCTTTCCACTCATAATTAACACCACGTAATTGAAGTACTTTATCTAATGATGATGATATGGTATTAATGTTTTTCTTTAGCCGTATATCGCTATCATTATACCAGGCAGTTGCACCTCCGGCGCTGCCATTGCTAAAAAATGTCCTGTTATTTATATTATTCGTTGAGTTACCATTGATTACAACTCTATTATTGGTAAAATCCCCCCAGATAAGTGGTGATGAAGCATCTGAGTTTTCAATATAGAGTTTATTACTTCCGGTCTCACTATATCCTGCCTTATATCCCAGGAATACATTTGCATCGCTACCGGTTGTGGCATTATATCCTGCCTGACATCCAAGGAATACATTTCTTGATTTATTGTGGGGTACAAAATATCCGCCCGCTTCATATCCTATTATAGTGTTTTCATCGCCTTCCTCATTGTAGTAATTTGCTTCAAATCCAACTGCTGTGTTACAGTGTCCTGTAGTATTATGATTTAAAGCACTTCTTCCATTTGCTGTATTTTGTGCTCCAGATATATTGTGCTCTAAAGCATGGTATCCAATTGCCGTATTTGAATTTCCAGAAATATTGGTGTATAAAGCCCTGCTTCCAATTGCTGTGTTCATTTGACCAAAGGTGTTTGCATAAAGCGCACTATCTCCGACTGCAACATTTTGGTAATCAAATGAATAATCATTAGCTCCGGCACCTGAGCCAAGAAAAACGCTGTTGCCTGTTGTTCTTCCGTCAGAAAGTTCATTAATTTCAGTTGCTCCTCCGTCGTCATTCCAGCTAAGATCTCCATTTCCGTCGGTTTGCAATACCTGTCCGGTTGTGCCATCCGATAATGGAAAATGATAAGCATTGTTCACATCGAGTGTGCCATTGATCCTTAATGTATCATTGTAAAAGTCACCATAAATTAAAGGGGAAAAAGTATCTGAGTTATCGATATAGAGTTTATTATCTCCTTGTTCAAAACGCCCTGCTTGATATCCCAGGAAGACATTTCCTGATTTATTGTGTAAAAGATATCCCTCCCCGGCTCCATGTCCTATGATAGTATTATTTGAGCCTTCCTCGTTATAGTAATTTGCCCAACTGCCATATGCTGCGTTATAATTTCCTGTCGTATTGTGATATAAAGCCTTGAATCCATTTGCTGTATTATAATTTCCTGTCGTATTGGAATCTAAAGCCTGGGATCCATTTGCTGTATTCATATATCCTTCCGTATTGGCATATAAAGCCTGGTATCCATTTGCTGTGTTATTATGTCCAGAAGTATTTTCCTTAAGAGCATCAATCCCAACTGCAACATTCCGGTTTTCTGTACCATCGTCATTAGCTCCTGCACCTGAGCCAAGAAAAACGCTGTTGCCTCCTGTTATTGCATCTGTAAGATCATTAATTTCTGTAACGCCACCGCCTCCTGAACTTGACCAGCTTAATATACCGCTTCCGTCAGTTTGTAATACCTGTCCGGCCGCGCCATCTGATAATGGAAAATGGTAAGTATTGTTCACATCAAGTGTGCCATTGATCCTTAATGTATCATTCTCAAAATCTCCATAAATCAATGGTGTTGAAGAACCTGAGTTTTCGATATAGAGTTTGTTGTCTGTTGTATCATAGTATCCTGCCTGATATCCCAGGAATACATTTCCTGATTTATTGTGTAGTGATGTTCCCCTGCCGGCTGCAGTTCCTATGATGGTATTATTTGAGCCTTCCTTGTTGTGGTAATTTGCGCCATATCCAATTGCTGTGTTAAAATTTCCTGTTGTATTACTAAATAAAGCATCGCTTGTATTAGCTGAGTTACCATATCCTGCGGTATTCAAATATAAAGCCCGGTATCCGATTGCTGTGTTGTAATTTGCTGTTGTATTGGAATATAAAGCATGACGCCCATTTGCTGTGTTATAATTTCCTGTCGTATTGAAATATAAAGCCTGGTTTCCAGTTGCTGTGTTATTATTTCCTGTCGTATCGTAATATAAAGCCTGGTACCCAATTGCTGTGTTATGAAACCCTGAAGTGTTTGCCTTAAGTGCATCAATCCCGACTGCAACATTTTGGTTGTTTGTGCCATCATCATTAGCTCCTGCATCTGAGCCAAGAAAAACGCTCCTGGCATCGGTTTTTCCGTCAGTAAGTTCGTTAATTTCAGTTGCTCCTCCTTCGTCGTCATTCCAGTTTAGAACTCCACTTCCATCAGTTTGCAATATCTGTCCGGCCGCGCCGTCTGATAATGGAAAATGGTAAGCATTGTTTATATCAAATGTGCCATTGATCCTTAATGTATCATTTTCAAAGTCGCCCCAAATTAATGGTGTTGAAGAATTTGAATTTTCGATATAGAGTTTGTTGTCGGTAGTATCATTGTATCCTGCCTGGTATCCCAGGAATACATTTCCGGATTTATTGTGGAATGATGTTACGCCGCCTGCTTCATATCCTATGATGGTATTATTTGAGCCTTCCCGGTTAAAGTTATTTGCAGAATATCCATTTGCTGTGTTATAATTTCCTGTTGTATTTCTACTTAAAGCCCGGAATCCATTTGCTGTGTTGTAATTTCCTGTCGTATTGGAAGATAAAGCCTGGTATCCATTTGCTGTGTTCCTTTCTCCTTCCGTATTGTGATATAAAGCCTGATTACCATTTGCTGTGTTATAAGCTCCTATCGTATTGTAACATAAAGCACTGCCTCCATTTGCTGTGTTAGAAGATCCTTCCGTATTGAAATATAAAGCATTATAACCATTTGCTGTGTTACTATTTCCTATTTTATTATACTTTAAAGCCCAGTATCCAACTGCTGTGTTCTCTCTTCCTGTTGAATCATACATTAAAGCCTGGTATCCAATTGCTGTGTTATGATATCCTGAAGTGTTTGTGTTAAGTGCATCAATCCCAACTGCTACATTTCGGTTATTTGTGCCATCGTCATTAGCTCCTGCACCTGAGCCAAGAAAAACACTGGTGACATCGGTTTTTGCATCAGTGAGGTCGTTAATTTCTGTAACTCCACTGCCTCCTGAACTTGACCAGTTTAATGTGCCGCTTCCGTCAGTTTGCAATACCTGTCCGCTTGTACCATCCGTGGTTGGAAATTGATAGGCATTATTTATATCAAATGTTCCGTTAACTCTTAACAGGTCTGAACTGAAATCCCCATAGATCAGTGGAGTTGAAGACCCTGAGTTTTCAACATACAGTTTATTATCTCCGGTTTCATAGAATCCTGCAAGATAACCAAGGAATACATTTCCGGATTTATTATGTAGTGATGTTCCCCTACCGGCCCGATATCCTATGATCGTATTATATGAACCTTCCTCATTATAGTAATTTGCGTCTAATCCAATTGCTGTGTTCCAGGATCCTGTCGTATTGTTACGTAAAGACTGGTATCCATTTGCTGTGTTATAACCCCCTGACGTATTTGAATATAAAGCATTGTATCCATTTGCTGTGTTAGAACCCCCTGTCGTATTTGAATATAAAGCATTGTATCCATTTGCTGTGTTCCTAAATCCATCTGTATTGGAAAATAAAGCCTCGTATCCATTTGCTGTGTTAGAACCCCCTGACGTATTTGAATATAAAGCATTGTATCCATTTGCTGTGTTATTCCATCCTGTAGTGTTTGCATTAAGTGCATTCAAGCCGACAGCAACATTTCGGTTATCTGTGCCATTGTCATTAACTCCTGCACCTGAGCCAAGAAAAATACTGTTGCCAATGGTTATTGCGTCGGTGAGATCATTAATTTCTGTAACTCCACTGCCTCCTGAACTTGACCAGCTTAATGTTCCGCTTCCGTCGGTTTGTAATACCTGTCCGCTGGTGCCATCAATAGCAGGGAAATGGTATGCCCCTGCAATATCCAGTATTCCGGCCGGAGTTGTTGTTCCAATCCCAATATAATTATCATCTGAAATGCTTAAAGCCGGCACCCCACCCCACTTCCTTATATCAAAGCGGTTGTTGTCAGTTGCAGCAACCAACTCCCAGTCGGAAATTGTATTGTAAATATTCAAACCAGACTCTGTTGCATCCGTATGCCTGATGATAGCATTACCAGAATCGATCATAAAATTTCCTTTAACTAAAAGTTTTGCCCATGCACCGGTGGAAACGACCGCACCTATTCCCACATTTCCATTTGTAAAATACAAATCATCGTTATTCTTTCTCCAACGGGTGGTATCTCCTGTGGCTTCGGAGTATAAGGAATAAGGAACTGAGAGCAATTGCATTGTGCCCATGGAGGTAAATGTGTATCCTCCATCAGGATCCAGTTCTACTTCAAGGAATTTTTCCCCGGTACTCCAGTCAATTTCTATCAAAAAACCGATTCCCGGTTCCCCGGTTCCAATTTCAAGGTTCACTAAGCCAAATTCATTGGTAATTGCTTCGTGTGTTTCTGAAAAAATTAAAGTACCACTTGCACTTCCCTGTAAGATGCTAAACCGGAAAGTAACATTTTGATTAAC
>Ga0255380_10180_pt1 | contig 10791 bp, 6 predicted proteins | sample ANMaggSeSYBR01G8_FD_182107 | JGI IMG/M metagenome (GOLD analysis project Ga0255380, IMG submission 182107) | Sediment cell enrichment communities from methane seep in Santa Monica Basin, California, United Staets - ANME aggregate JGI... | ecosystem: Environmental > Aquatic > Marine > Cold seeps >... | reverse complement strand
AGGCTTACCCGTACTGACAGGTATCTGGCGCAGACTCATGAGGTAACTAAAACGGGGCCGCACCTTGAGTTGCAGATACTGGGCCAGGTGGACAATGTATATATTGTCGCCCGGAGCGGGGATGGGTTGGTATTGATCGACCAGCATGCAGCCCATGAGCGCATCCTGTACGAACAGGTGCTGGAATCAGGCGATAGGGGAGTGCAGGAATTTATAACACCTGTTAATCTTGAACTAAATTCAAAGGAAAAGGTGCTGATAAAGGACTATATCCCACATCTTGAAGAGGCAGGTTTTATCGTTTCTGAGTTCGGTCCCGATTCCTTTGCAGTGACTGCAGTGCCCCATATCCTGGGCAAGCTGGAAGATACTACTGTGGTGCATGATATTATAAGCGATATATTATCTGGTGGCAGGGTCAGGGACGGGACCGGCATATCAGAGCAGGTGTACAAGAGTACTGCATGCAGGGGTGCTATCAAGGCCGGGGCCACACTGACAAGGGAGCAGATGGAAAACCTGGTGGCCCAATTGTACAGGACTAAAAATCCGCATACGTGCCCACACGGCAGGCACCAGTTCAGTCTCGGATAGTATCGAACCCACAGCTTCTGACACAGCATTCATCAGGGCAAGTTCATGGCCGAACCTTACATGCTGCTTTGTGGGATGTACATTTACATCCACTTCCGATGTATCCAGTGTGATATTAAGCACAGCCACCGGATACCTGCCCCTTGGCAGCATGGTGTAATATCCCAGGCTAATGGCGTCGCTTATTGTTTTTGACCTGACCGGTCTTCCATTTATAAAGAATGCCTGGTGGTCCTTATCACTCCTTGTAAAGCCTGGTTTTGAGATATATCCCGATATCTGCACAAGGTCATTTGTGAAATTTACTGGTATCAGTTCCCTGGCAATCCCAGGCCCGTAAATGTGCACAATAGTATCGAACAGGTCACCTGATGCAGGGGAGCGAAACAGTTCCCTGCCGTTGTGTGAGAGATAAAATGATACATCATTGTGGCCCAGTGCGTTCCTTGTGACCACGTCCACAATATGTGCAAGTTCGCTCCGTCCCTTTTTCAAAAACTTCCTGCGTGCGGGAGTGTTAAAGAACAGGTCTTCCACCACAATGGACGTACCATCGGCTGCCCCTGCATCACCCATACTCACCACCTCGCCACCGTGAACCACCACACGGGTGCCGGCAACCTCACCGGGACGTTTGGTGGTAATCTCTACATTTGACACGGCAGTAATGGATGACAGGGCCTCGCCCCTGAACCCCAGGGTCAGCACCTTTTCAATATCATGGGCATCCCTTATCTTGCTGGTGGCATGTTTTAAAAAAGCGATAGACACATCCTCCCGGCTCATCCCGCTACCGTTATCAGTGACCTTGATGGACTTGATGCCGCCGCCCATAACCTCTATCCTGATATCTGTGGCACCAGCATCGATCGAGTTCTCGACCAGTTCCTTGACAACAGAACCCGGGCGCTCGATCACCTCACCTGCCGCGATCTTATTGATAGTAGCTTCATCAAGGACATGTATCTTATTGATGGTAGCCTCATCAAGAACCTGTATCTTATTCACTGCCAGCATCTCCACCTGCCTGTTTTTTCAGTTCATGCAATTTGTTGAGCGCTTCCAGCGGCGTCATGTCATCAATATTTAATTCTTTCAGGGTCTCGACAACCGGGTTAGGCTGTAGGGCTTCGCTGCTGCCCGGGTCGAACAGCATTAACTGGGTGTAAGTTGCACTGCTCTTTCCTTTATGTCCAAGGCTTTCACTCTCTACTTCACTTAGTACTTCTTTGGCTCTCTGTGTAACTTTCAGGGGCACTCCGGCCAGGCGTGCTACATGGATACCGTAACTTTTGTCAGTGGCCCCGGGTACGATCTTTCGTAAAAAGACCAGGTCATGTCCCTCTTCCTTTACAGCAATGTGATAATTCCTGACCCGCTTCAGGCTTCCTTCCAGGCTTGTCAGCTGGTGGTAATGTGTGGCGAACAGGGAGCGTACCCCTACACGACCCCTGTTATGGATAAATTCAACTACAGAGCGGGCGATGCTGTACCCGTCAAAGGTGCTGGTACCCCTGCCGATCTCATCCAGCAGGATCAGGCTCTTAGGGGTTGCATTATTCAGGATGTTTGCGAGTTCCACCATCTCTATCATAAAGGTACTCTGCCCGCTTGCCAGGTCATCGAATGCCCCTACACGGGTGAACACCCTGTCAACGATACCAACGGACGCATATGATGCAGGCACAAAGCATCCTGTCTGTGCCATGATAACGATGAGAGCAATCTGGCGCATGTAAGTGGATTTACCTGCCATGTTGGGTCCTGTGATGAGCAGGAACTGGTCGCTGTTGCAATCCATATGGGTATCGTTGGGAACAAACCCGCCCTGTACGGAATTCTCTACAACCGGGTGGCGTCCGTCCCGTACCAGTATCTCGCAGCCGTCATTTATCTCTGGCCTGACATAGTTATTGTTCACTGCCGCTTCGGCCAGGGTGATGATCACGTCCAGTTCGGCTATGAGCCCGGCTGTCTCCTGTAGTCCGGCTGCCTGCTGTGCTATCTGATCGGTGATCTGGGTAAACAGTTCGTATTCAAGGGCCACTCGTTTGTCGTTGGCTGAAAGTATCATTGCCTCCTTTTCCTTCAGTTCAGGTGTGTAGAACCGCTCGGCATTGGTCATGGTCTGCTTCCTGATATATTCATCAGGCACCTGGGACTGATTGGCCTTTGTCACTTCTATAAAGTAGCCGAACACTTTGTTGTATCCCACCTTCAGCGACCTGATGCCGGTACGCTCCCGTTCCTGCTGTTGCAGTTTGGCCACCCACTCCTTGCCGTGTGCGGTCAAGTCGTTAAGCTCGTCCAGTTCGGGCTTGTATCCTGCCTTAATCATACCGCCCTCGCGTACACTGACCGGCGGCTCGTCCACTATTGAGCACTCCAGCAGGTCGTTGAGGTCAGCGAAATCGCTGAGTGAGTTGTTTATGGATGAAAGGATATCTGAGCTGATACCTGCTCCATTAAGTGCCGATTTTATCAGGGGCAGGGCGCCCAGTGAAGTGCGAAGTGCCACCAGGTCCCTGGCATTGGAATTGCCGTAGACGATACGTCCGGTAAGCCTATCAATGTCGCGTATGCCTTTTAGGAGTGTACGCAGGTCATAGCGCAGCAGGGTATTTCCGGACATTTCACCCACACCATCCAGCCGCCGGTTAATGTCACCCACAGATACCAGGGGTTGGACCAGCCATTTTTGCAGCCGTCTGGAACCCATGGGTGTACTGGTGTGGTCCAGTACTTTCAGCAGCGTGGAGTTTGTACCTCCGTCACGCACGTTCTTGACCAGTTCCAGGTTGCGCAGTGTAACAGCGTCCAGTACCATGAACTGGTTTTCAAAGTACGTCCTTGGGGTCTGGATATGGTCCAGTTCCCTCATCTGGGTATCTCTGGCATAGGCGAGTGCGGCACCTGCGGCCGTAGTGGCAGCGGGCAGGTCCGCAAGTCCCATTCCCTCCAGTGTGGCTGCGTGAAAGTGGTCCAGCAGGCGGCGCCTGGCAGTACCTGGTTCGAATGCGTCTTCCTCGTATTGATGGATGATGAGCTTAAGGTTATCCTTTAGCCTGGCTGTAAGTTCGCTTTTGCTGTATAGTTCTGGGGGCACTATGCACTCGGCAGGCCGCATCCTGACCGCTTCACTCACGACAGCGTCATAGGGTGCTTTATCTTCCACCTGTGTGGTCATGAACTCGCCAGTGGATATATCTAAAAATGATATGCCTAAATGGGTATCATGGCGGGCCACAGCCATCAGGTAGTTGCTGCCCGAATCAGAGAACATGGATGAGTCCATGGCCGTACCAGGTGTGACCACCCTGACCACGCCCCGCTTGACCACACCTTTGGCTTGTTTCGGGTCCTCAAGCTGCTCGCAGATGGCAACCTTGTAGCCTTTCTTTATCAGCCTGGGCAGGTATGAGTCGATGGCGTGGTAGGGTATGCCTGCCAGGGGCATTTTCTCGCCTTCTTTATCCTTGCCTCTGGTGGTGAGTGTGATGTCCAGTTCCCTGGCCATGGTGGCTGCATCCTCGCCGAATGATTCATAGAAGTCGCCCATCCGAAACATGATGAGGGCATCGGGATGCTGCTGCTTGGCATCGTAGTACTGTTGCATGGCAGGGCTGAGTTTTTGCATTGGGTGAACTCCGGTCGGGATGGTGGTTGTATGTTGCGGTCGTATGAGGGATATGTATTGGTGCGGGAGGTATTTTTGTTTTGGGGTTTTGTGATGGATGGATTATTTTATATTTTGATTTGATACAAGTATGACAAAACGGTTATATAACAAAAATGATATATAACAATATTGTTATATAACATTAATTGGAGGTAATAAATATGATACCAGTTGGCAATCCGGCAGTAGGAAATGATTTTATTGACCGTGAGAAAGAGATTTCACTAATTCTCTCTACATTAGAGAAAGATAGTGTTCTTTTAATCGCCCCCCGAAGGTTTGGGAAAACCTCGATTATGAGGAAGCTGGAAAAAGAACTTTTAGATGCAGATGATATCTGTGTTTTTCTCGAAGTAGAAGACGTAAATTCACCACACCGTTTTATTTCTGAAATAGTAATGGCTTTGATTGAAAATGAAAAAATAGAGCGAAGAACAAGACTGATTCCTGCTTTTAAACGTGGTTTTCACTGGTTTAAGGGTAATATTGAAGAAATCAGCATATCAGTGTTTAAAGCTAAATTAAGGAGTGAAATTGAAAAAGATTTAAAAGATAATTGGATTGATAAATCTGCACAAATATTTGATATAATCAATGAAGTAGATTCAAATATTTATTTTATATTTGATGAATTTCCCATAGCAATTGAAAATATGGAACCAAAAGATGCAGAAGAATTCTTACATTGGTTCCGAAAGCTTCGACAGGTATCTGGAGACCTGAGATTTATTGTCGGTGGTTCAGTCAGTATTGACCGTGTTGTAAGGAATGTGGGTGGAGTAAGTGTCATCAATGATTTTAAAAAGGTTCATGTAGAAGGTTTCCAAAGGCAGATAGCACTTGATCTCATTGAAAAAACATTTCATGAAGAAGGATGGACTTACTTCCCTTCTTACAGTAATAAGATATTGGATTGTGTAGGAGAGCCATATATACCCTATTTTATTGCGATTATGCTTAGCGCCATTAAAGAAGAACATATATTGCGTGATGGAGAAATAAATGATGAATTAATCGAGAAAATATATAATTACCGTATTCTTGGCAATGAAGGAAAACACTATTTTGAGCATTATTCCCAAAGGTTGAGAATTTTTTATGGTAACACTGAAGAGAAAGCTGCAAGAGCTATATTGAAAAATATATGCAATGTTGAGTTTTATCCTATTGACATGGCCTTTGTGATTTTCAAACTGGAAACAGCAATCGATGATTACGAACAGTTCATGGATTTAATAGCTGACCTAAGTAATGACTTTTACCTGGAGCATGATCCTAAAAAAGGACTGAAATTCTATTCTAAAATGCTGCAGGACTGGTGGAGGATATATCATGGCGATGTCTACTGATATTATCTTCTATAGATATTCACCTGAGAATATGTCTGAAGACATTTTACGCAAACTTTTTGTAGGCAGGGAAAAGCTGCTTGAAAGCCTGGTGAAGGAAATCGAAAATGCTGCAAAAAATATGACACCTAGATTTTATCTAATTATCGGACCCAGGGGGATTGGAAAATCCCACTTTTTGACTCTATTATATTATGAAATTGAACATAAATTATCCTCGTTATTAATTCCGGTAAAAATGGCAGAAGAGGAATATTCTGTCTATCGTGCATCTGATCTTTTCCTGAGGATTTTAGAGGAATATTCAGAAGACACTTCTGATATCCTATCCCTGGAAGATGAAGATGAAATCTTACTTGCTGCAGTGGAAAAACTTAAACATATATCAAAACAGGATGGGAAGCGATTTATTATTTTTGTCGAAAATCTGCATGAGTTATTCAAGCAGTTGGAAAAAGAAGAACTTCATAAATTAAGATCGATATTCCAGAAAAATGATATTTTTTCTTTAGTCGCCACAGCTCCATTGATATTTCCATCCTTATCCGGACATGATGAACCATTTTATAATTTTTTCCATATCCAACACCTCAATGAATTCTCATATCATGAGATCAGGGAGTTGATGCAAAAAATAGCAGAAATTGAAAATGGAGAGGATTTTTTCGAAAAATTCGGACAATACGAGGAGAAGATACATGGAATGGTACACCTTACAGGGGGCAGCCCAAGACTTGTATTCCTTTTTTATGATATGATAACCGGTGGGGAAATCGAGAACATTGAGAATGCGTTTTTCAAGGTCATAGATGAACATACACCATTTTACCAGGAAATATTCCAGATGTTAACAGGACAGCAGAGACGAATATTTGATGTTTTAATTTCTTTTGGAGAAACTGCCACACCCAAACAAATATCAGAAAAAGCAAGAATTAAAATCCAAACTGTTAATACACAACTCAGGAGGCTTGAAGCAGACGGTTATGTCATTTCAAGGCCTATGGGAAGGCACACTAAGTATGAAGTAAGAGAGAGGCTTTTCAGACTATGGCGGGAGATGCGACAACCATTTGGGAGAAAAAGAGTGTCCATTATGTTGGATTTCTTACAGTTATGGTATACTGCTGACGAACGGAAAGAGCTTTTTAAAACAAAATTTGAGATTCTTGAAGCAGGCGAAAAATCAGTGCTAAAGGAACTATGTTATTATGCTGAAATCCAGCCCCCTAAATTCAAAACAGAGGCTCTACTAAAGCTCACACCTAAACTTATTGAATTTAGAGAACGGGATGAAGCTATCTATGAAATTGGCAAACTTAAGAAGACTGCTGCCCAGACCAAGGACAAAGAATTAGATAATAAAATACAACTTTATGAGGGACAAATACTATTGTCTGAAAATAAATGTGAAGAGGCACTTGAAACTTTTAATGAAGTACTGAAAGTGAAATCAAAAGATGAAGCCGCATTGTCTTATAAAGGAATAGCGTTGTGGAATCTCGGGATATTTGAAGAAGCACTTGAAGCTTTCAATATGGTTCTGGAAATAAATCCAAGATATGAAGTAGCACTATATGGCAAGGCTTTTACTTTGTTTATACTTGAAATGTATGAAAAGGCACTTGAAGCTTTCAACTTAATTCATGAAATCAATCCAAAGGATGAAATTGCGCTGTTTAATGTAGGGTCGATGTTGGGGATACTCGAGAGGCATGAAGAAGCACTTGAAGCTTTCAATATGGTTCTGGAAATAAAACCTAAGGATAAAGAGGTACTATTTAGCAAAGGTTTGGTGTTGGGAATACAAGAAAAATATGAAGAGGCACTTGAAGCTTACAATATGGTTCTGGAAATTAATCCAAAGCATGAAGAAGCTCTCAGAAACAAAGCTGTTGCGCTATTGAAATTGAATAGGTATACGGAAGGGCTGGAAGTTGCGAAGGAAACATTAGATGTTGTAACCGAACAACATTCCAAAATTGATGTTTTGCTTATTATAATTGAAGCTTATATCAATCTTAACAGAAAGATTGAGGCTGCCTTTGAAGTAGAAAAAATATACACCAAAATCGCCGACATGAAGCCGGAATTGATTGGATATTTTGTCGAGTTTTGTTTAATTCTGGCTATGGAAGAATTGGAAGATAGCAATCGTGGAAGTGCAAGAAAATTCATTAAAATGGCTTTTGAGAATAACTCCAAATTGGAGATCGGTATTGTCAAAGAATTGACAATGAATTTCTTAAAGGCTGCAACCGATTCTAGAGAACTGCATGTCATTAAAGCAGCAGCAGAGGAAATATTGAATCTGCAAAATGACGAATTTACAGGGCTCATCAGACCCATTACTAAGGCAATAGAGATTATCGAAACAAAAGACCTCAATAAATACTATGACCTACAGATCGAAGAAAGAGAGATTGTGGCAGATGTAGTAAAGAAAATCACTAACTCTGATGAGTTGGTACCGGATGAAATCAAAAGGAAGGACAGTTATTAAAACCGGTGGATACGGCCAAAAATAGAAATCTCCCTTAGACATTTACTCCATATCCAAGGGAATGCAGCAAAAGATACAGTTCATTGTCTAATGTCCATAAAACTGAATAATATGGGTATTTCATTACCCATAAAATTAAATAATATGGGTAATGACATACCCATATAAGTGAAAAATATGGCTAATCTATTTAAGTACAATCTTCACTGGAGAGAGGATTTTACCTACGGGCACGGGATAAAAAGAGATTTGTTCGATGAGCTTGTCAAGCATTTAGATATAAGGCAGACCATAGGCATTATTGGCCTTAGAAGGACCGGGAAGACAGTATTGCTAAAACAGATCATTGACCACCTGATCAGCCAGGAAGTAGAAAGGGACCGGATCCTCTACTTTTCCTTTGACGAGGAAAACGTGTCAATAGAGGAAGTTATTAACGAATTCCTGTCAAGAACGGGCAAAGACATTTCCGGCACTGGCAGACTTTACATATTCTTTGATGAGATACAGAAACTTGATGGCTGGCAGAACCAGTTGAAATACTATTACGATACCTACCACAAAATAAAGTTCTTTGTTTCTGGCTCATCCTCATTGTTCTTGAAGAAAAAGGCAGAAGAATCGCTTGCAGGCAGGATTTTTCTATACCACCTGCCTGTGCTGGACTTTACCGAGTTTCTCAGGTTGAAGGGCGACGAGGACCTTATCAAAAGACCAGGGATGTTTGAAGAAGCCATAAAAAAACAGGTGCCTATGTACATGAAACGGCAGCTACCGGAATTGGTGAAAGCTGATGAACCATTCATCCGGATGTATCTTGAGTCTATCATCAATAAGATGGTTTATGAAGACCTGCCAAGAGTGTTTCCTGTTGAAAACCAGGATGTCCTTAAGCAGATACTTCTCATCACAGCTTCTAATCCGGGCATGATCACAGATTACGAGGGTCTTGCCAACGATATAGGCATAACAAGAAAGACGCTGGTAAAGTACATCTCCTATCTTGAAAGGGGTTTCTTGCTGCAGAAATGCTATAATTTTTCAAAAAACCGCCTTACCAGTGAGAAAAAAATGAAACGGCTGTATCTTACCAGTACCACATTGCTCCTGCACCTGTGGGAACATCCTGACATGGGCAGGGTAGTAGAGAACCTGGTGGTAACCAATTCAGGGGCACGGTTTTTCTGGAGGAAGGGGACATCTGAAGTGGATTGTGTGCTGGTCAGGGGTGATGAGGTTATACCCCTAGTATCCAGGTATAAGGATAATATCAGGAAGAAGGATTTTAAGGGATTGCTAAAGTTCATGGAAACTTTTTCGGTAGAGAAGGGGCTTGTTGTGACAAAGGACCGGGAGGGGGAGGAACTGGTGAATGGCAAGTGGATTGTATTTGTGCCGCTGTGGAAATGGCTTCTGGAGGGGAGAATATCGAGTTAAAACAGGGGCATCCCCGGAATTATCTAAAACGATTGTTTTAATCAAGCCCACACCAGCTCACCCACCACCGCTTCCATTAATCTTAATAACTATATCCCGCATCTCTGTTGCGGTTAGATGTGCCGTCGCAACTTTTGACATTCCCTCAAGCCCTGAGAAATACCCCAAAAGACATCGTTAAATAAAAACAGAAGAAGCTATATTTGATTAAGAATTTTTAGATATAGTTGAAATAACATATAATAACACCTCGGACTTTGTATTTATACAAATAAAAAAGACTTACTAATGTGAATACAACCATGCTGCAACTAATCGTCAACGGAATTGTCCTTGGAAGCATCATCGCCCTGGCAGCCATCGGCCTGACAATGGTATACGGTGTCCTGAATTTTGCCAACTTCTCACATGCCGATTTCATGACGTTCGGTGCATACATCGCCTTTGTGCTGAATGTAGCTCTCGGCCTCAATATAATATTATCATTCTTCATTGCCGTTGCAATAGCAGGCGCACTGGGTGTACTCCTGGACTTTTTAGTCTGGAAACCCATGCGCAGGAAAAATGCTGACCTTGTAAGCCTCATAATCATATCTATCGGCCTATCCCTGATCGTTCGGAATGCCATAATCTTTATATGGGGCGGCAGTACCCGGAACTTTGACCTGCCAGTGCAAAGAGGCATTGAAATGCTGGGGGTGACCATAACCCATAATCAGCTCATAGGCGTGGGTACAGCCATACTCTTCATGGTGCTGGTCCACTTTTTCCTGAAAAAAACAAAACTGGGTAAGGCCATGCGAGCCATCTCCGATGATATCAACCTTGCCCGTATCTCAGGCATTGATTCAGATAAAGTCATTATGTGGATGTGGTTTATTGGAATAGGCCTGGCAGGTGTGGCTGGTATCCTGTATGGACTGGAAACCACTATCAGGCCCAATATGGGCTGGTTCCTTATCCTTCCCATGTTCGCTGCCGTTATCCTGGGTGGCATCGGCAACCCCTACGGAGCCATGGTGGGCGGCATGGTGATCGGTCTGTCCCAGGAATTGAGTATGCTCATTCTGCCGTCAGAATACAAAATGGGAGTAAGCCTTGGCATTATGATATTAGTACTGTTGTTCAAACCCAGAGGACTATTCGGGGGGACAAAAACATGATCGACTACCTGGTAGCCATCAGTATCATCGTTGGGATCTATGCCATATTCGCAATAGGCCTGAACC
>Ga0255380_10178_pt1 | contig 10866 bp, 12 predicted proteins | sample ANMaggSeSYBR01G8_FD_182107 | JGI IMG/M metagenome (GOLD analysis project Ga0255380, IMG submission 182107) | Sediment cell enrichment communities from methane seep in Santa Monica Basin, California, United Staets - ANME aggregate JGI... | ecosystem: Environmental > Aquatic > Marine > Cold seeps >... | reverse complement strand
TGTCACGACTCATGGCCTTACCCCCAGTTTGTTGAACACTGCTTGAATAACCCTCTGAATCTCGGGCTCGGCCTGGTCTTCGTACATCACACACGCTGCGTGCGCTGGGTTGTGCATGTTGATGGCGTTTCTGCTAATCAGCGTCTTGAAGATCCGCTCGCTCTCCTCATCTGGCTGATGTAGGATACCCACACCGAGGAGCTTCGGCGCGTATGCGTAGCGCTTTTGGTGATGAACCTCCCCGTTAATTCTGGTGAAGAAGGGAGAGATGAGTGATATGGAGCGGTCGAGTGCTTTCTTCAGATCGCTCGAATACCCGCCAAAGGTTATGGGCGTGAAGTAGAGAACAAGATCACTTTGGATCATCTTTCGCGTGACCTCGCGTGCATTGTCGTCAATCACGCAAATCCCGGGCGTCTGCACCCAGCATCCGAAACACCCCATACAAGGAGCGATCTCAATATCACGCAAGATGAGATCCTCTACCTCCCACTGCAGCGACCGCAACTCTTGCACGATAAGCTCTGCGATACGGTCGAGGTGTCGAGTATTCTTGCCTACTCCATTCAGCACAAGAGCCTTCACTGATATCCCTCCCCCCACATGAGTCTTACAGACTACAGTGGGGAGCGTGTCCAAGGCAAGCACGTACGGAATATGCGAACTTGACGTCGATCGCTCTTTTGTTGCATGTTAAAGCAGGCTGTTGTACCAGCCTCTGCTCCTTACAAAACAGAAGCTTTCACCACCGAGAACGCGGAGCACGCAGAGAGAGACAGCAGGATTGAATGATTGAGCGAGTGAGTGATTGAGTGATTGAACTTCCCAATCTCCCGATCATTCAATCTTCCGATCTCTCAATTCCGCAGCGCTCTCCGCGGTAAAATGCTTGAAAACAGGAGTTGAACTTGAAGACTAGCAGTAGAAAATGTTTATGTAACAGGCTCAATGTCAGGCTGTAAGATGTGGATACTTTACCTGAGAATTTAGGGGGTATAAGGATGAAGATCGTCGACATGATCGATGAACGTAAGGATCTCTATTTCGTCTGCCTCGAAGACTGGTCGGACGAGATGAAGGGTAGGGGGATCAGGGTCAAACTGGCCCTTGATGATACGGGCACAGTCGGCGGGATGATCCAATACGCCCCGATCGAGCACGCCTTTGCGGAGGGAAAGGATCTCTACTTCATCTACTGCATCTGGGTCCACGGATACAAGAAGGGAAGAGGAAACTTTCAAAAACAGGGAATGGGGAAAGCCCTCCTTGCGGCCGCAGAGAGTGATGCAGAAGAGAGAGGGGCAAAAGGGATAGTTGCTTGGGGAGTATCCCTGCCCTTCTGGATGCGCGCCTCATGGTTTAAGAAACAGGGGTATTGCAGGGTGGATAAGGAGAGCATTCAGGTGCTCCTGTGGAAGCCGTTCACAGATGCCGCTATCCCCCCCAAATGGATCAAGGAGAAGAAGAAGCCGGAGAGGATCTCTGGGAAGGTAACGGTAACCTCCTTCACGAACGGGTGGTGCCCTGCGCAGAACATCGTCTATGAACGGGCAAAACGAGCGGCAGCCGAGTTTGGCGACAAGGTTGTCTTCCAGGAGATCGACACATTCGACCACTGCACCATGCTTGAGTGGGGTCACTCAGATGCCCTGTTCATCGATGGGAAAAAGGTTCGAACAGGGCCGCCGCCCTCGTATGAGAAGCTGAAGAAGCTCATCGAGCGGAGGGTCAGGAGGCTTTAGCCCATAGACCCCCATCCATGCGTGATCGGTTAAGAGTTATCGACACCTACTCTCGCATTCCGGCACTGCTTTTATCACGAATGACACGAATGGCCTCTAACCTTGCTTCGCAACCGGGACGAATCCCAAATTCAGGATAGACTCCCGTCTGTTGCTATCCTTCATGAATGGCAGATTCGTGCCATTCGTAATTTTATTCGTGCTATTCGTGATTTCAGCTTTGACTGCTAACTGCATACCAAGCGCGATTGATGGCCGATGGAAGCTTAACCGATCACCAATGGACCCCCATCACGTTCCTCTACCGATCCAGTAGTCTCTTGGCATGGGCGACGATGGCTTCTTGCGTGATGCCAAATTGCTCGTAGAGGACCGAAGCGGGGGCACTCGCCCCAAAGGTATCCATCCCGACAATGATGCCGTCGCGACCTACGTAGTGTTCCCAACCGAGCGTAATCCCTGCTTCCACAGCGATACAAGCGTGCACGGTGGAGGGCAAGACGCTCTCCCGGTACTCTAGTGGCTGCCGATCGAAGAGTTCCCAACTGGGAAGGGCGACGACCCGAACGTGAGAACCCTCAGATGCAACTTCCGCTCCTGCTGCCAATGCCAAATGAACCTCTGATCCCGTTCCAATCAGGATCAGATCGGGCGTTCCTGGGTTGGATTCCCAGAGGGTGTATCCGCCACGCTTGAGTTCCTCCGCTGGTGCATAGAGATTCCGATCGAGTACGGGGAGCTTTTGCCTGCTCAGAATCAGAGCTGTAGGGCCGCTATCGTCCTCCAAGGCCATCTTCCACGCCTCTCTTACCTCGTTTGCATCGGAGGGCCGGATGACGGTGAGATTGGGAACAACTCGCAGGTTCATGACCTGTTCGATCGGCTGGTGCGTTGGCCCGTCCTCTCCCACCCCGATGCTGTCGTGGGTAAAGATGAAGATAGCTTTGCTTCCGCTCAGTGAGGCAAGGCGTATCGGGGCTCGCATGTAATCGGCGAATGTCAAGAAGGTTGCGGTGTAGGGGATCATCCCGCCGTGAGCGGCCATCCCGTTTGCGATCGCGCCCATCGCGTGCTCTCGCACCCCGTAGTGGATGTTGCGCCCCTCATAACCCCATGTATCGCCAACCGCCCCTTGAACGTCATCGGAGCGCGTTGTCGGTAACTCAAAATCACCATATCCCTTGAGCCAGGTATAGGTTGATGGATTGAGATCGGCCGAGCCACCGACCAGTTCGGGGAGATGTGCTGCGAGTACTTGAAGGATAGTCTCGGATGCTTTGCGCGTCGCGATGCCGGTGTCATCGGGAGAAAAGACTGGAAGAGCAGTGTTCCACCCGTTGGGGAGTCTCCCTTCCATCCGACGCGTGAACTCGCTGGCGTGATCTGGGCAGTCTGCAATGTAGGCTGCGAGATGTTTCTGCCACTCCTTCTGCTGCTCTTCCCCCTTTTCCACGGCTTTCCTGAAGTGCTTAAGGGCCTCAGGAGGGATATGGAACATCGGCTCTATCGGCCACCCAACCTCTTCTTTGGCCGCTGCCAGCTCCTCTATCCCCAGGGGGGAGCCGTGAACCTTGAATGAACCTTGTTTGTGCGGCGCTCCATCGCCAATCACTGTCCTCACCATGATAAGCGATGGCCTTTCGATCTCAGCCTTTGCGACACCAATTGCCGTGCTCACGGCCTCTAGATCGTTCCCGTTACCCACACGCTCCACGTGCCAGTTCTGCGCCTCGAAGCGCTTCTTCACGTCCTCGGAGAAGGAGAGGTCAGTAGATCCCGCAAGGGAAATACGATTATCATCGTAGAGAACGACCAGCTTCCCCAAGCCAAGGTGCCCAGCGAGCGCACAGGCCTCGGAAGAGATCCCTTCCATCAGATCTCCATCGCCCACAATTACGTACGTATGATGATCGACAACTGTATGCTCAGGGCGGTTGTAGCACGCGGCAAGATGAGCTTCCGAGATCGCCATACCGACAGTATTTGCGATTCCTTGTCCCAATGGACCAGTTGTCACTTCAACGCCCGGGGTTACGTGCCTCTCTGGGTGTCCTGGGGTTTTGCTCCCCCACTGGCGGAACGCCTTGATTTCAGAGAGGGGAAGGTCGTACCCGGTGAGGTGCAGCAGTGAGTATAGGAGCATCGATCCGTGACCGGCCGACAGGACAAAACGGTCGCGGTCCGGCCAGGTAGGGTCGACTGGGTTGTGTTTCAGGTGTTCGACCCATAGAGCATAGGCCATCGATGCTGTGCCCATCGGCATCCCCGGGTGTCCCGAATTCGCGTTCTGGATAGCATCAGCACTCAGGAAACGAATCGTGTTGATACATTGTTGATCGAGCTCTCCATAATCCAGCATATTATCTCCTTCTCGGAAATTCTTTACTGCAGCAGGCACTGAGGCATTGAGAGATGGGCCTCCGGCCCTGAAGGGCCTCTGGCCCGGAGGGAAGATTAAATGATTGTAAGATTCAATCGTTCACTCGCTTAGCCCTGCTCTCCCTCTCTGCGTGCTCCGCGTTCTCGGCGGTGAAAGCTTCTGTTTGGCCTCCAGCATTGCTCCGCAATGAAAACTCCGATTCCGCATCGATTATGCACGGAACGTCCCTGATTGAAAAGGGATCAATCTGGATGTCGCTCCGTTGGACGCTGTCCCGAGGGACACTGTTCCACGGGACAGCGCACCATTCCCCAGGCGATCAGCCAGATGAGTCCGAGCGCCACTATGAGGTCCCCTAGGCTGAAGGCGGTAGCAAACGGAACCCACTGCGGGAGATAGAGAAGATCCCCCAGGAAGTTTAATCGTGTCCCTTCGCTCATCAGGATGACATTCCCGTACAGACCATCCTTCAGGAGACGCGCTGCAACCCCCTCGCTTCCCGCGCGGGCAAGGGCGATCGGAGAGGAGGGCATGTACCCGCCGTTCACCGCGATCACGAGCAGATTCAACAGCGAGCCTGTCCCAATAACAAGAAGGGGAAAGGTGCGGTAGTTGAGCACGAGGAACACTAAAATGAGGGCGTAGGAGAAGAGATGGAGAGAACTCGTGGCATACGGGAATAGGGGGCGTTCGCTGAAAAGGGGAAAGATCATCAGTTGAATCAACAGTGAAACAGGGATTACCCACAAGAAGCGCAACCGAAGCGAGGCAAGGTGGGCAATCCTCCCTCTGCGCAGGTACCCAACAACAATCCCAATGAGAACAGCACCGATGAGAAACATGGCTTAACAGTGCCTATCCATCACTTAAAGGATCTGCGTCTTGGGACAATTTATTCTCCAAGGAGTCAAGTACACGCAATAGAGCATCGGTCACTACCGGGTCTAGATCCGCGCACTTCATCTCCTTGATCATTTCAATTGTTTTCTCGTGGGAGAACGCCTTGCGATATGGCCTGTCGGTAGAGAGAGCATTGTGGATATCCGCGGCAGCGATGATCCGCGCGATAAGAGGGATTTTGTCTCCCTTTAGTCCATCCGGATAGCCGCTTCCGTTCCAGTGCTCATGCTCGTGGCGCACAGCGTTTGCCACCGGTGTGTAGATCTCCAACCCCTCGATCAGCTCTGCGCTGATTACTGGGTGCCGCTTCATCGTTACCCACTCCTCCGCACTCAGTGGACCTGGTTTGAGGAGGATCGAATCAGGAATCGCGATCTTACCGATGTCATGAACCCGAGCGGCAATATCGACTTTCTCGATCTCTCCCTGAGGAAGACCCATCTCCTGGGCGATCTTCACGGCAAGGTTGGCAACCTCGGTCGAGTGTACAGCAGTGTAATGATCACGCTCGTCGAGAAGGCGGGAGATCCTCTCGAACGTCTTGCGCGCCTCGGTCTGAAGCTGAAGGTAACTGCGAAACGAGATGTGGACCAACATCAATGGCACGATCGCCAAGAGCATATGCCAAACCGATAACGAGTAAAGCACAACAAGCAAGAGAGCGGAGGTAAAGAGACTCGCATACTGGAAGGAGAAATCCTTGAGCGCTGTCAGAAAGCTATAAGAGAAACTTCTCTTTCCAGTTAGGGAGACAATACCTGTTACCAGGGAAAGATTGATCCCTGCGTAACACAAGAAAGCCAGAAAGGCCCAGAGGAAATCTTCCGCAGATGCCAGAGTTATGGGAACATGGTGCGTGAGAATAAGCAGGAGTCCCGTGACAGAGACCGTCACAACCCATTGAGCAACGTTGAAGCTCACTGCATGAATGAACGTATTCTGACTGTGTTTTAAGTGGTCCCACCGCATCAATATCTCGGAGGATAGTGTCACCGCCAAGACCACGAATACAGTTAGGGCCGGACCAAGAATGAATAGAGAGGCCAGATAAATGGCAAGGGAACTTGAAATTTCGCCGCCGAATACCGGGATCCAGGTTGCGTAGACTTCGGACAGAAAACCTAAGGCAATAAAAAGAACAAAAGAAACGATCTGGGCTACAGAAGTGAATGCAAGATCGCGAGAATAATAACCAATCGCGGCTAGCGCAAGCAATCCCAGACTATAAATATAAATCCTTACCTTTACAGGAAGACTCACAATTTCTCCTTTTCTAGAAATTTGAGCTTGTCTTCCTTATTTTAGCACAAGACAAAGGCAAAGACTAGAACGAATATCACATTCCTTAATTTCCTAACCGTGCCACTTTACGCCAGCGCCCAACACGAGCCCGAGCGAGACAATCATCAACAGGTAATAGAATGCCTTCTTTCCAAGCAACTTCCCGAAGACCTGGTTCAGCTTCATCTGCGCGGAGGCTATATCCTTCCGACTACAGTTGGCTCTCTTTATTTGATTATTAGCCAGGTGATGAATCTTTTCTACGGATGCCACTTCCAACCAGCGCCCAGCGCAAGCCCGAGCGAGACAATCATCAGCAAATAGTAAAACCCTTTCTTGCCCAGCAATCTTCCAAAGACCTTGTTCAGCTTCTCACTTGCTCTCATGTTGTATCCTCCCCACTTCATTATGATTGACCTCCTTTGTTTGGTCATTAGTCAGGTGATGAATCTTTTCTACGGATGCCACTTCCAACCAGCGCCCAGCGCAAGCCCGAGCGAGACAATCATCAGCAAATAATAAAACCCTTTCTTGCCCAGCAATCTTCCAAAGACCTTGTTCAGCTTCTCACTTGCTCTCATGTTGTATCCTCCCCACTTCATTATGATTGACCTCCTTTGTTTGGTCATTAGTCAGGTGATGAATCTTTTCTACGGATGCCACTTCCAACCAGCGCCCAACGCAAGCCCAAGAGCAGTGATCGTCAGCAGATAGTACACTCCCTTCTGCCCAAAAAGCTTTCCAAACGCCTTATTCAGTTTGTTACCAACACGTAGATTACATCCTTCCCATTTCATCGCTAAACCTCCTTAAATTCTCAAACTGTTGTAATTGATATCCCTACGCAAAACATTGCTTACTTTTCTGCCGCGGGTATATTTTTCTCGATAAGCACCTCCTGAGATTCGATTATCTAAAACATAGCAGTTTGCAAGAAAACAAAAACGACAGCTCAATCGATATCCACCCTGCACCAAAACCCCTTGGTTCAAGACACTTGAGCTGTCGCTTCGTCGGAGGCACCAAAACCACCTCTTTACCACATTCTCCACGCAAGCGATAAGGTAACACGCTCCCGGGGTACCCTATCTTGCTTTCTTTACTTTGAGTTCAGACCCAACTTTGACAGCCTTTAGTTTCTTAGCCACGATATCTTTCAGGTTCTTCCCCGGTTTGAATGCCGGAACAACTTTCTTCGGGACGGTAATTCGCTTTTGGGTCTGAGGATTGATCCGTTTGGATTCTTTGCGCGCTCGGGCCTCGAATTTTCCGAACCCAGTCAGGAGGACCTCCTTGTTCGACACCAAGGCATCCGTGATCAGATCAATCATCGCATCAAGAGCCTTGCGCGCATCCTTTTTGGTCAAGCCGGTCTTTGTCGCGAGTTTATCTACAAACTCTCCTTTGTTCACCCTGTCACCCCCTCTCTTTTGAGAATTTGCACTATTATAGTTACGGAGAGTCCTTTTGTCAAGAGGGGATGGGCATTCCAGCGTTCACCCACCTGCACTAACTCTTTCCCATATTGCTAATTCTTCCGACTACAAAAGCGTTTCAAGCGATTTGACTTCCATCATCGTCCCGGGTAAAGTTAGTGTTCGATACTGATAGCGAGGTGTAAGAGTGAGAGAATACGAGATTGTTTACGTCCTTCGTCCAGATCTCTCTGATGAGGATCGCACAAAGAAAATAGACCGGATTCACGGGTTTATTACCGAGAACGGAGGCGAGGTAACAAAGATTGACGATTGGGGAAAGAGGGTTCTCGCCTACGAGATTAACCACTACTCCGAAGGGTATTACGGCCTTACCCTGTTCCAACTTCCACCCCAAGGAGTAAAACCCATAAAAGAACGGCTCAATATTGATGAGGAGATCCTCCGTTATCAAATTGTTGTTCGCTCCAAATAAGGGGAGAGAAAAAAGATGTCGGCAAGCTTCAATAAGGTAATCTTGATCGGGAACCTAACTGCGGATCCTGAACTTCAGTACACGGCAAGCGGCACGGCACGTACTAAGTTTAGCGTTGCGGTCAACCGCCAGTACAAGGACAAATCTGGTCAGTTGCAGGAGGACGTAACCTTTGTACCGATTGTGGCTTGGGGCTCGCAGGCAGAGAACTGCGCCAACTACTTGAGCAAGGGACGCTCTGTCGCTGTAGAGGGCAGGCTGCGTATTCACACCTTTGAGACCCAGGAAGGTGAGAAGCGAAAGATGACCGAAGTCGTCGCTCAGAGCGTTCAATTTCTGGGAGGTCAACCGCGTTCTGACAACGAGCCGGGGACGGTTCCCACTGATACCGATAAACCCGCTAAGAAAGACGAGGAGGAGGTTCCTTTTTAAGTTATGTTCTACAAACGAAGGCAAATCTGTCAGGTCTGTGAACGCAATATAATTCTCGACTACAAGAAACCCGAACAACTGAAACAGTACATGAACCGCTTGGGTAAGATTCTTCCTAAGCGAGCGACACGGCTGTGCACGAAACACCAGCGGCATGCGGCACTGCAAATAAACCGTGCCCGCAAGCTTGCACTCTTACCCTACATCGGTGAGCCGCGATTGATCTCCGATGCCCGTCCTCGCCGGAGGAGATAACCGCGTCCGGTGTCGATTGGATCGCAAAGTGGTTCAGTGAGAAAGCCTCCCCCAGAGAAGAACTTCCCCTTCCTCAGCTAGCAAGGCTCCTCGACCGCTATCGTGGGCAGAGCGTTTCAGAAGCCCTCGGGGGGGAGATCCATCAAGGGGAGTTCGGTCGATGTTTAGCGATCGAACGTACTGTGCCAAGTGTTATCCCGTTCCCTCCTAAAGAGAAGGCGAACGAGGCCCTTCTCTCCGAGTTGCGACTTCTCTTCGGAATTGGGACACGATTCGATCAACGTCTTCGTGAGGATGGATACAGCTCGATCCCCTCACTCCTTGAGCACCCTCGTTTTGGGAAGACCGCTGCTCACCTCTTAGCAGAGTGGAAAGACCCACTCGACCCTGCGCGGGTAAACACCACCCTATCCTGCTGGCTTCCGGCTTCGCACCCCCTGTTTCTGCAACTGCTTGGCCTGGTTCCCCCCGAGAAGATGCTCTTCTTCGACCTTGAGACCATGGGGCTCTTTGGGGTACCGATCATCCTCGCCGCTATCGGCCAACCCAGCGCTTCGGAAGTCAGGATTACACAGTACCTCGCGTGCTCCCTCGATGAGGAAATAGCCCTATTGGAAGGGGTTACAGAGGCGCTCTCACATGCTTCTCTCATCCTGAGCTACAACGGAAAGTCCTTCGATTGGACGACCCTTCGGGAACGATGCGCGTATTACAGCATCCCATTCGACTACGCCCCGATCCATATCGACCTACTCCATCACGCTCGGCAAGCATACCGAGACCGACTCTCCAATGCGCAGCTTCAAACCGTGGAAGAAGGGATCCTCGGGATCGCGCGGACAGAGGACCTCCCGAGCGAAGCAGTCCCCGAGTACTACGAGGCGTATCTTAGAAGCGGAAACCCAGGACCACTCGTCCCAATCGTCAATCATAACCAACAAGACGTCGCCACCCTCGCTCTTCTCCTCTCGCACCTGCTCATGCTCACCGACCATGCTTACTGACCTCCTCGCACGGCTCACCAAAGAATCGTGGTACCACGAGCAGATCACCCACGTCGCCAAGATTCCAGCAACCAAGGCCGAACCCACTAGGATTGCACTCCCACCCATACTGCAGAACTACCTCGATAAAAAGGGGATCACGCTCTACAAACACCAGGGAGAGGTAATAGAGGCCGTACGCGCAGGGAAAGACGTGATCATCACGACTCCCACCGCCTCGGGGAAGACTCTCGCCTTCAATCTCCCTATCTTCGAGAGTCTCCTCGCCGACCCGCAAGGGTGCGCGCTCTACCTCTATCCGTTGAAGGCACTGGCGAACGACCAGCGCGGAAAACTCCTTGAACTCGAACGCGAGACCGGCCTCAATCTCCTTCCCAGTGTCTACGATGGGGATACGCCAGCGGGCAAACGAGGCCGGATCAAGCAGGTCTCCCGCCTCATCCTCACCAATCCCCACGCCTTGCACTACTACCTCCCCTGGCACCACCAGTGGAGCCGGTTCTTCAGCAACCTTCGCTACATCGTGATAGATGAGGCGCACCGTTACCGCGGAGTTTTCGGAACGAACGTCGCTCTTCTGCTGCGACGCCTCGAACGCATCCTAAATCACTACGGGGCCTCCCCGCAGGTCATTCTCTCCTCCGCCTCGGTGGCAAACCCTGTTGATTACGCCCGTACACTCACCAGGAGAGAGGTCGTCTCCATCGATAAAGGAACCTCCGCGCGTGGCGAAAGGCAGGTCCTCTTCTGGGACGCGCTCCTCGATCCCTCCCGTTCGATCACCACGCAGGCAGCGCAGCTTCTTGCCTTCCTCACCATCGCCGGAGTACAGACCCTCTGTTTCACCAGCTCGCGAGTGATGGCCGAACTAATCGCCCGCGTGGCCCAAGGCATGGGCGCAAAAAAGGTCCTTTCCTACCGCGCCGGCTACCTTCCGCGGGAACGGCGGGAGATCGAATCC
>Ga0255380_10148_pt1 | contig 11031 bp, 8 predicted proteins | sample ANMaggSeSYBR01G8_FD_182107 | JGI IMG/M metagenome (GOLD analysis project Ga0255380, IMG submission 182107) | Sediment cell enrichment communities from methane seep in Santa Monica Basin, California, United Staets - ANME aggregate JGI... | ecosystem: Environmental > Aquatic > Marine > Cold seeps >... | reverse complement strand
CAAGGCGATTGCCCGAGGTCGCACTATGGACGGCAAGCATTCCGTCCGCCGTCGCGGCGGCGAAATTCCGATTATTCTGCAGGAAGCTCACCGCCGTCACTTCGGCGTCGAACTTCTGGATCGTCCAGAGCTCCTCGCCCGACTCGATGCTCCAGCATCGGACCGTCTTGTCCGCACCGCCGGAGAGAAGCGTTTGCCCGTCGGGCGAGACAGCCAACACTACCTTGCCCTTGGCGTGTGCCTCGATCGTTCGTAGCAGCTTGATCTTTTGTAGGGCCCAGACGTGGATCGTGCCGTCGGTATTCCCAACGAAGAGGGCCTTACCATCCGGTGCCCAAACCACGCGGCAGATGGCGCACTCGCTGTCCGGGAGCACCTCAACAAGCTCGCCCGTTGCGGGACTCCTCAACTGAGTACGCTTGTCGTCGCCCGCTACGGCCAGCAGTTCACCGTCGGGAGCAAACGCCAACGACTGGACGGGGGTTTTTACCGGGACTACCTTCAGCAACTGTCCCGTGGCAGCTTCCCACAGTCGGAATGTCTGGTCTCGACTTCCAGTTGCCAGCGTCTTACCGTCTGGTGAGAACGACACCCCGGTGACCGGCCCGTCGTGTCCCACGAGTGCCCGAACCAGCCGCTCGCCATCCGGCTGGAAGAATGACCCTAGCAAGGTCACTTTGACGGCGAAAGGCGATCCCAAGGCGGAAGGCGGAACGGGAAAGGAGGAAGGGGACGCTCCTCACCCCAACCCTCTCCCAAAGGGAGAGGAAGCGGGGGCATCCGCGACTGAGAAGATCAAGAGCTTCGAGGCAGGCGCTAAGCTGATTACCCAGGATGGCTTGACTGTCGAAAAGGATGCCTGGCAGATCGAGGCCAAAGAGAACCGGACCGTGCGGTTGTTCGAGGTGCCCAACCCGGACGTGGAGAACTGCCTGCTGACCTATCGGGCGAAAATGAAGACGGCCAACCTCGAAGGCCAAGCCTACCTGGAGATGTGGTGCCGGCTGCCCGGGGGTGGAGAGTATTTCTCGAAAGGCACGGCCAACCCCGTGAAAGGCACGACCGATTGGGCTTCCTACGAAACGCCTTTTGTCCTGAAGCAAGGCCAGCGGCCCGACCTGGTCAAATTGAATCTGGTCATCGAAGGTAAGGGCACGGTATGGATTAAGGACGTCGAGCTGCTCAAAGGCGCGTTGCCCCGTCCGTAGCCGTGTCGTAGGAGCTGGCTAGGGTCCCGAACCGAGGCGGCCCGTCAGCCCGCCGGCAACCGCCTGCCGCGTCTCCCCTCTCCCCGGCCAATCAACCTAAGTGGTGGTGCTTCCTATGGCAGCGGCGTGTGTGTACACTGGACGGATGGTCGTACCCCACTGGTCTGGTGGCGAGCCGCGTCCGCATGATCACAATCGCGCAATTCATCGAGCGGCTGTCGCAAAGCGGGCTGATCGAGGCCACCGAAGTCAGTGCCTTCATTGAGGCGATACCCACCGAGAAACGGCCCCGAGAAACCGAAGCCCTGGCCAAAGAGCTTGTTCGGGCCGGCAAGCTGACCAAGTTCCAGGCCAAAGCGGTCCGCCAGGGCAAAACCAAGAGGCTGGTATTCGGCGACTACGTTGTGTTGGACAAGCTCGGCGCGGGCGGTATGGGCGAAGTGCTCAAGGCCCGCCACCGGCGAATGGACCGCGTGGTCGCCCTGAAAATCCTCCCGCCGCAAAAAGTCGATTCAGCCCAGTCGATCGAGCGGTTCCAGTACGAAGTTAAGGCCGCCGCACGGCTTACCCATCCGAACATCGTCACCGCGCACGATGCCGGCGAGCAGGCGGGCGTTCACTATTTGGTGATGGAACACGTCGAGGGACAGGACTTGGCCGTGCTGGTCAGGCGGGCCGGCGGCCTTTCGGTCCTCCAGGCTATCGACTGCACGCTCCAGGCTGCCCGCGGGCTCCAGTACGCCCACGGCGAGGGCGTGGTCCATCGCGACATCAAGCCGGCCAACCTGCTGTTGGATAAGAAGGGCACGGTCAAGATTCTCGACATGGGCCTGGCCCATATCAGCGATGGGGCCGCGGGCAAGGAGCGGCTCACGCAGACCGCCCAGGCGATGGGCACTTGCGACTACATGGCCCCCGAGCAGGCCGAGGACGCCCGACACGCCGACCACCGCTCCGACATCTATTCCTTGGGCTGCACCTTGTATCGGCTCCTTTGCGCCAAGCCTCCCTACTCGGGCGAGACGCCGATCCAGGTCCTCTTGGGCCATCGCGAAAAACCGATCCCCTGGCTGCGCGAAACGCGAGACGACGTGCCGGTCGAGTTGGATGCCAGCTTCCAGAAGATGGTTGCCAAGCGGCCCGAGGACCGTTACCAGTCGGCCGACGAGTTGATCGGGCCGTTGGAGTCGCTGCGAGCACGCTTGCAGGGCGAATCGTCCGACGCCTCTGAACCCTCCAACGCCGAGTTGCAGTCGTTCCTGGTGGGCCTTTCGCAACGGCGGCAACCATCATCCGCCATGGCCACCCGGCCGACACGGAAGAAGTCGCCCGCCGGCACGGCGAAGGAAGAAACGCAGTCCTATCACGCCGAGGCCGAGAGCCAGGGCGATGTAGCGTCGGCCATGCGAAGTGAGCCCCGGCAGGTCGCAGCGCCGCGAGGGCGTGTATCGGGTTGGTGGAACTGGCTTCGCTCGACCCACCCTACGCGTCTTCTCCGCTACGTCGGCATTGGCGGTGGAGCGGCCCTCTGCGTGGTGCTCCTGGGCCTGCTGATCGCCGTGCTCCGCCCGGGCGACGATAGCAACTCCGTTGGCCCGGTCGCGGGAGAGGGGCCGGGGGTGAGGGCGGCTCCGCCGACGGCCGTCGCTCCGTTCGACGCCTCGCAGGCCAAGAAACATCAACAAGCCTGGGCCAAGCACCTGAACGTGCCGGTCGAGCGGGAAGTTGATCTGTCCGGTGGCGAGAAGCTGACGATGGTGCTGATCCCGCCCGGCGAGTTCCTGATGGGCTCACCAGAAGCAGAACGGCAACAGGCACTCAAAGAGGCCGGGGCCCGCAACTACTCATGGGGAATTGAAGGCATACCAACCGAAGCACCGCAGCATCGGGTGAAGATCACCCAGCCGTTCTACTTGGGTAAGTATGAGGTGACGCAGGCCCAGTGGGAGGCCGTGATGGGCAATAACCCGTCGAATTTCGAGGACCCAACAAATCCGGTGGAGCAGGTAAACTGCGAGGATATCCAGCCGTTTTTGGCGAAGCTGAATAGTGCAGATGGTAGGGTGAACTATGCCCTGCCAACCGAGGCCCAATGGGAATACGCCTGCCGCGCCGGCACGACGATGGCGTTTTCGTTTGGCAACAGCGAGGCGATGTTCGGGGAATACGCGTGGATTCTCTCCAATTCGGGTGACAAGGCGCATCCGGTGGGGCAAAGGAAACCGAATCCATGGGGGCTTTACGACATGCACGGCAATGTGTGGGAGTGGTGTGCGGACTGGCATGGGATAGATTACTATGCAAAATCGCCAGCAGAGGACCCAACTGGCCCCTCTTCCGGAGACTGCCGTGTGATCCGTGGTGGGGCGTATAGCAACTTCGATTTCCGGTGTGCGCGCCGCGGCTACGAACCCCAAGGCCACCGTCGCATCAACAACGGCTTCCGGCTGGCCTGTGAGATCTCCACCGACCCGGCGAAGTTGAAGAAGTTCGCCACCACGATCAAGGCGTCGAAGCCGGAGAAGTTCGAGGCAAAGCCGAAGGTCGTGGAGGAACCGCAAGAGTACAAGCCCATCACGATCGGCCCGCCGGTTGTTAGACCTAAGGTGGTGTCGATCGAGATCGAGCGGGACCCGGAGGCGTGGAAGATCGAGCCGGGCGAAGCGATTTCGGGCTCCGCGCCGGTGGCCCAGCCGGCTGCCCTGCCGGGCGTGCTGGCCTGGAGCCTGGAAACGGTCAGCCACCGCGGCGGGCTCTGGGCGGTGGCCTACCGTCCCGACGGCCACCAACTGGCAACCGCCGGTAACGACGGGGTGATACGTATCTGGGATAGCCAGACGGGCGGACTGATCCGCCTGTTGGTTGGCGACGGGTACTTAATTTGCAGCCTTGCCTGGTCGCCCGACGGCAAAGCACTGGCTGCGGGTGCCTATTCAAACGAGACGATCTTCATCTGGCAGCCTGATACGGGCGTGCTACTTCGTAAGCTAAACACATCGGCTTCTGCCCACTCACTAGCCTGGTCACCGGATGGACGGAAGCTGGCCGCGGGAACTGGCCACAAGCTCGTCGTTTGGGAGCTTCCCTTGGATCAACCGCCACGTACGTTCGAGGGCCATCAGCACCAAATCACGTCGGTGGCCTGGTCGCCAGGCGGACGCATGTTAGCCTCCGGTAGTTATGACGGTACGGTGCGACTCTGGGAGCCCGACTCGGGCAACCTGCTGCGGAAGTGGGAATCCGAGGAAGGCGAAGTATTATCGTTGGCCTGGTCGCCCGACGGCCGGATGATTGCCTGCGGACAATTGCATTGGGTTAGCATTCGGGACGTGAAATCGGACCAGCTTGTACGGAAGCTCAAGAGCTACCAAAACCATGGGCTGGGCTGGTCGCCTGATGGAAACACGCTAGTCGCCGGGTCGTACCGCTCTGCCGTGGCGGCCTGGGCATGGGACGTCCAGACAGGCTGGCCCCTCTGGCAGACAGAACAGCAAGTGGCGTCCTTGGGTAGCCCGGATGTCGACTGGTCGCCAGACGGCCAGGCGGTAGCGGTCGCCACGCGGGGAGGCGCCTGCGTGATCCTTTCAGGCCGCTCCGGTGAAGTGCTCCACGTGTTGCCGGGTAACAGCGCAGTGGCCCTGGCAATTGCCATCTCGGCCGACGGTGCGCGAATCGCATCACCGCGATCCCATGCCGAGTCAGCGGTTCGCATTTCCAGCGTCGACTCGGGTGAGTGCCTCACCGAATTGCCGGTGGAGGGGCCCGTTTACGGACTGGGATGGTCGCCCGACGGAAACCGTCTGGCCGTCAACATCATACGATCTAATATTGCGAACACTTGCATCTTGGACGTCTCGACGGGCGCCTTGCTACACGAGCTGCCAACGTCGTACCAATCTCCTCATCAAGCCTCTTGGTCACCAGACGGGACCCTGCTGGCCGTAAGCGGCGACCCGGCCACGCTCTGGAACGCTACAACCGGGCAACCAGTGTGCGATCTGCCGGGTAAGGGCCAGGGGCTCGACTTCACATCCGACGGGCGCCTGCTGGCCATTGGAGACGGCCCGGAGATTAAGCTGTTTGATCTCGAAACCAAGAAAGTGACTACCACGTTCGGCGGATTCGATAAGCCATTGGTGAACCTTGCCTGGAGCGGCGACGATACCCGGCTGCTCGCTACCGACTACAAAAACGTCTACCTGTGCCAACGAGAAACCGGGCAAGTTCGCACATACACATGTGGAGCAGCCATGCCTTGGGGCGGTTGGTACGTTCTGGGCTGGTCGGAAGATGACAAGAGCGTGTTCGGTGGCAACACTTGCGGGGTAAACATCAGCGATCTGGCCGGAAATGAGCCGCTGAGGAATATCAACGGAATCGTGAGTTTCCGCTACAGCAGAACCTGCGTTTTCTCCCCGCGCCGCCGGCTAGTGGCCTTTTACGGCACGAACCTGATCCGCTTCAATCGGCTCGACGACGGCCTGCTCCTGCACAGTCTGCTAATGTTGCCCGATCGCCGCAATGTGGTAATCAGCCCCGACGGCCACTACCACGGCCCGCCGGGCGTCGAGAAGGAGTTCGTCTACGTTGTGCTAACCGAATCAGGCGAGCAACTCACCCTCACGCCCGACGAGTTCACCAAGAAGTACGGTTGGAAGAACGACCCCACGAAGGTCGGAATTGGGAAGTCGGAGGTCGGACAGCCGAAAGCGAAACCTAAGCCAGAAGGCGAGAAGCCGAAGGAAAAGACGACGAACGCGACGGGAAAACCAAACTAATGCAAAACACTTTCGATCCCTACCACAAATGGCTCGGTATTCCGCCCGAGGAGCAGCCGCCGACGTTGTATAGGTTGCTGGGTGTCGCACCGTTCGAGGGCGATCCGGACGTTATCCACGCGGCGGCCGACGGGCGGATGGGCTTTTTGAAGACGTTTCAGACGGGGGCCAACTCGGCGGTTGCCGAACGGCTGCTCAACGAAGTGTCGCGGGCGAGGATCTGCCTGTCCAACCCGGAGAAGAAGACGGCCTACGATAACGTGCTCCGCTCGGCAAAACCGGCCGACGCCGGCGACGATCCTCCGCCACAATCCGCCAAGCAGGCGGCAGTGGTGACGGAAGAGAAAGGAGCCGACGGCCAAACCTTCGGGCAGTTCCATATCTTGCAGTCGATCCACACCGGGCCGCTGGGACAAATATACAAGGCCGTACATCAGCCCAGCGGAACGCTCGTCTCGCTCAAGGTGCTACCGCCCAAGGCGGCAAAGAACAACGAGTTGGCCCGCCGCTTCCGTCGCGAACAGGAGGTCACCTGCAAGCTGGACCATCCGAATTTGATCGCCGGCTACGACGCCGGCACGTTTCAGAATGTGCCCTACCTGGTCACCGAGTTTGTGATGGGGACCGACCTGGGCACGATCGTCAACCAGCACGGCCCGCTGCCGGTCGAGCAGGCGGTCGACTACACGCTGCAAGCCGCCCGCGGGCTGATGCAACTGCACCTGCACGGCGTCTACCACCGCAACATCAAGCCGCAGGTGCTTTGGATCGACACGCGCGGCCAACTGAAGATCACGAACCTCTTCCTGGCCAAGATCAGCGATCACGCCACCGTGGACGGCGGCCAGGACGACCTGACCCAGATGGGCCAAATGATGGGTACGGTGGAATACCTGCCGCCCGAGCAGGCCACGGACGCCAAGTCGGCCGACCAGCGGGCCGACATCTACGCCCTGGGTTGCACGCTGCACTTCCTGCTAACGGGCCAGCCGCCCTATCCGGGCCGGTCGATGATGGAGAAGCTGGCCGCCCACCGCACCGAGCCGATCCCATCGCTGCGCGCCAAGCTTGGCAATGTGCCGGCCAACCTCGACCAGGCCTTCACCAAGATGCTCGCAAAAGATCCCGCCAATCGCTACCAGTTCATGGGCGACGTCGTCAGCGCACTCGAAAACCGTCGTCGCCCGAGTTTCTTCCGCCGGCTGCTCGAACGGTATCTTGGTGTAGCGAATCGGGCCCAATAGCTCGTGAATCCAACGTGGTGCCCGCATTGGCAATCTGCTAACCTCAGCAGAAGAGTCCCCACGAAAATGGGCTCGATGGCTTCGAATCAATCGTTCACACACTGGCGCTCTGGCGCATCGGGTCGTGGATTGGCCGTTGGCTAGCGCCCAATATCTAAAAAAGGGCCCCGTTCGGAAGCCCTTACAGTTCCCATCGAACATTCTACGTGGTCGCTTTGTCGTCCTCGCAGCCGACTTGCCACGATCCAGTCCACACCGATCCAGAGCATGGCGTGAGCGAGACGTGACGAGCCGGCAGCGATCCTCATCCTCCCCACCGCCGGCAATGCGTTTCGCGAAAGTCACACATCGCACAGCCCCACCCCGGTCGATAGTTGAACCGGCCGGAATCGACGGTGTCGAGATACTCGCGGATCACGGCGAACAGCCTGGTAAAGTGTGCCCTGCTGCGAGCCGGGTAGCGGTGGATCTCAATCTTGGGGGTCTTCGTCTTGATGAGGGAGTGAATCTCCAGCCCAACCTCCTCCTGACCGGTTGTGCGGCGGAACAGGTAGCTGTAGCTGGTGAGCTGAATCTCGTGGCTGATCTCGAACACAGAAAACGCAGAAAGCGGGGGCATTCCGGGGACACGAACCGATATTGGCATACCAGGAAAGCTCCAGTAGAGTCCCGGCATGGCTAGATTAGCAAGATTGGTCATTTCGGGTCTGCTGCATCACGTAACCCAGCGTGGGAATCGTCGGCAGCAGACGTTTTTCTGTGACGAAGACTACTCGGCCTATGTGGAACTGATGGCCCAGTGGTGTACAGAGCGTGGGGTTGCAGTCTGGGCCTATTGCCTGATGCCCAATCACATTCACCTGATAGCCGTGCCGCGGAGTTACATATACTGTCCCCGGAACTTCGGAACTTCCGGAACTTGAACTTGGCCGGAACTTGGCCGGAACTTGGGAACTTGCGAGCTGGAACGAAGCCTTCGCTAATCACTATTCAAGCTCTGACCCCAAATACACAAATACAAATACTCGAAGCGCTAGAAGTCCGCGCTGCTGATCGCGCTGCCGTCGCTCCTCATGCCCAGATGTTCGTGCACGGTCGGATCGATCGTGTATCCGATCGGCCGGACCGATCCGTCGCAGAAGGTGAAATTCAGTCCGCTAACGTGCGCACTGCCGAAATTGCGGGTCAGATACACGCCCGGCCGGTCGGGCTGGGGTGGGAAGTAGCTGGCCGTGAAACGCACGGTGTCAATGTCATAACCGATGCTCCAACCCTGATCGTCGGCCGCCGACGTGCCGGTGAACCAGTGATCGGGATCGATGTACTTCTCGCCGATCATGTAGGTCTGGCTGGTGCCGTCGCGGATGTGCGCTATGCGAATCTCGCTGCGCAGGAAGCATACTCCGTCGGCCGTTTTGTATACGGTGGGCCAGGTGGGCGGCGAGGGTGGCGTGGGCGAGACGTAGCTCGGGTCGTCGCCTTCGGCCAGGCTGGATGGCCCGGCATGGATGCTGTTCCCATGCGGAATGCCGCTGCCGGCACAGGCGGCGTAGTCCGACCGGCCGCACTGTGTGGGGGTCTCGCAGTTGCGTGGATTGCATCGGCCCGGGCTCACCGGGTAAGCGACCGCCCTGCGGCGCGTGGGGCAGTGGAGCAGGGCGATGGGGATCCCGAGGACCTCGCGCGCGGCCTGGCGTTTTGCCGATTCCTCGGCGCCCATCCCAAGCTGCCGAAGTGAGTCCTGTTCGATGAACGGCAAGATGTTGTAGATCCAACCGCCCGGCTGATTCGCTCCGTAACCGCGGTCGGGATCACCTACCCAGCCCCAACCCCAACCGCCGGTCGCGAAATGGCCATATTTCTCATGATGCTGCAACATGGCCAGGCCGAGCTGCTTCAGGTTGTTGCGGCACTGGGTCTGCCGCGCGGCCTCGCGGGCCGATTGCACGGCGGGAAGCAGCAGAGCAATCAGAATGCCGATGATCGTAATCACCACCAGCAACTCGACGAGTGTGAAGCCCGGCCGCTTCGCACTAGCGGCGCATCGACGCCATTGCGCCGTTGAATGTGTTGTCGGTGCGGGCTGCGTCATTTTGGTTCCACCATACACGCGCCGCGTATGGCAACTTCTCACGCGGCCGGCTGAAAGCTCCAACCGCCTTCACCGCCGCCGCCGTAACCCGATCAGCCCGACAAGGCCCGCGATGAGCAAGACGAGCGCTCCTGGTTCGGGCACGGGCGCCACGTCGGAAAACGTCGTGCCGAAGCGGATTTCGTCATACTGCTGTTGTGCCGTACTGTAACCGCCCAAACGAACTTGCGTGAACTTGAAATCGGCAAGACTCCAAGTGTGGCTGTAGTCGGCATCCACGTCCAATGGCGTTGCTTTCAGGTCGGGATTCAACCAAGCGGTCACCGTATCGCCAATCCCGTCAATGAAGTCTAGCCGGGCGACAAACAGCGCTGGATCGAGAGTGGCAACGTTCGGGTCCAAGGTAACGGTACCGCTGCCGCTTTCCTTGGGGTTGACTCGCCAAATTCGGTTGCCGCCACTTACGGTTCCGCCTAGATAGAAGTTTTCCGTGGTGTCATTGTACAGAGAGATCCCGCCCCATGTGCTTGCGCCATCGACGTACTGACCGACAAACGACAGCCAGACGCTCGTGTTGGCGGCGCCGATCTTTCCGGAGTCCACCACTCCGGCCAGTTCGGCCGGGCTACCGGAAGTCAGGTCGAATACGCGGAAGGCGTTACTGACCGTCTGGCCGGTGTTGCCCTCGGTGACCAGGTTGAGCCCTTGCGAATCGGTGTACCGCAGCCCGGGCGTTGCCACAAGGGCGCTACCGGTCCAGGCGCCACCCCAGCCGAGCCCGCCGTTGCTAGTGCTACCCAACGAACCAGTGGTGTAGTCGAACGGTTCGTGCGCGAACATGCCGGCCGAAGCGCTCGAGACGGCCGCCACGCACACCAGGATGACCGCGCACGCGGATCGCGCGAAACAGAGTTTTTGTGTCCGAGACATCTCTCATACGCCTCCTGGAACGGAGTTGCGCCCGCGGAAGCCTCCCGCCACTAAGACGGAGTTGCAACCCCGGGGGCCAAACGGAAAAACCTCTTGCGCGCGAGCGAAGCCGGCAAGTGACGGTCTTCACCAACGGAAACCAAATACCACACTAATCAGTCGGCCACATGGCCGCAACCCCCTAATCGGAGGCCCACGCCGGCCGATCGTTCACACCTCCCAGCCTGGCCGGTAGGGCCGTTGGATGAGGGCGTCGGCTTCCGGGCAGTTCGGGCATCGCATCGTCTTGGTATCCCATTGGAGCTTCCGGCCCAGGCAGGCCGCCAGGTTACCCAGCAGGACCATTTCGGTGAGCCGGGCGGCGTAATCGAAGTTGGAAAGCGACGCCGTGCCGCCCTTGCAGGCTCGAATCCACTCCTCGTAGTGGCCGGGTGAACGCGGGATAGACGGATCGGGGCCCTTGTAGCCGGCGAACTTCTTGGCCGGCTCCAAGCCCGGATAACCCCAGAAACCACCGATTCGCATCACGCCTTCGTCGCCAACGAAGATGCTGCCGCCGGCTCCCAACTTGCCGAACCGGGCCGGCGGCTTCTTCCCGCCGTCGTACCACCACAGGGTCAGCGGTGGCCGTTTACCCCGGGCGGGAAACTCGTAGCGAACGATCGACCATTCCGGAAAACTTTCCCCATTACAGCCGGCGGTCTCCGCCTCGACCGTGCATGGCGCGTCGAGTTCCAGCCCCCAAAAAGCCGTATCCAGCGCGTGGCAGCCGATATCGC
>Ga0255380_10170_pt1 | contig 11358 bp, 11 predicted proteins | sample ANMaggSeSYBR01G8_FD_182107 | JGI IMG/M metagenome (GOLD analysis project Ga0255380, IMG submission 182107) | Sediment cell enrichment communities from methane seep in Santa Monica Basin, California, United Staets - ANME aggregate JGI... | ecosystem: Environmental > Aquatic > Marine > Cold seeps >... | reverse complement strand
GTTTTGAAGACGAAAATGTTGCGCACACAAGCAGCGAACTCAATCCAGTTCAGGATGCTGATGTTGTAATAACTGAATTGATTTTAAAGGATCTGGAAATTGTGGAGCGCCGCCTGTCAAAGTTGCGCCAGGCAACAAAATCAGGTGATCCGAAGATGAAACAACAATTAGAAATGTTATCCAAAATTGAGCAGCAGTTATCCCAGGGGATTACGCTAAAGGGAGTGTCGCTATCTGATTTTGAAAAAGAGATGATCCATGAAATGAATTTACTCACAATTAAACCTGCAATTTTCATTGCTAATGTGGATGAGAATGATGGCGAGAAAAATCCTTATGCCAATGAGTTGAAACAGTATGCTGCAAAATTAAGTGAGCCTTGTGTTGTAATAAGTGGCAAAGTACAGGAAGAAATTTCCCAGTTAGATTCGGAAACACAACTGGAATTTATCACTGAATGGGGGCTGGAAGAATTGAGCCTGGATAAAATCGTCCGGGCAGGATACGAAGTGCTGAATCTAATTACCTTTTTTACTGCAAATGAAAACGAAGCTCATGCCTGGACCGTTCCACGGGATACGCCAGTTCAAAAAGCAGCCGGCAGAATTCATACAGATTTTGAAAAAGGTTTTATCAAAGCAGAAGTGATTAAGTATGATGATCTGATCAGCTCAGGCTCGGAGGCAGAAGTCAAACATCGCGGACTAATGGCGATTCATGGAAAGGATTATATTGTCGAAGATGGTGATTTGATTTTTTTTAGGTCATGAATGACACTGTTGATTTAATCCCGAAAACCCTCCCGAATGTTTCTGGGATAACTAAATATAGTGTATAAAATATTTCATACTACCATATATTGATGTTTCAGTTTTACAAAACCTTCGGGATGGTATTTTATCAACAGAATCATGAATTTAAGAGTATTTTTTATAGGATAACCTCTCTTTTATTTTTTCAACAAAATCATAAGGCACATTTAACCTGCCAATGATGATGTTATCTTTTTTACCATGGCAGTCAGACCCACCTGTTTCCAATAAACCGTGTTTATAAACTATTTCCCGAAAGCTGTCAATCTGTTTTTGTGTGTGTCGTGGACAGATGGTTTCGATTCCTTCTAAACCAACTTTAATCAAATTACAAATAAGCCCGTCTGATACATCAGAACCCGGATGAGCTACAACGCAGATTCCTCCTGCACTATTAATTAGTGAAATTGCCTCCCCTGGTGAGATTTTATATTTTGGTACCGCACAGGGGCAGCCATCGCCGATATATTTACCAAATGCTTCATAATAATTATCAACAGCTCTTTCTTTTACTAACGCCTCTGCAATATGGGGACGCCCGATTGAACCATGTCCTGCTATTTTTTGTACGGTTTCAAATGACAGTTTAATGCCAAAATTTTTTAATTGTTCAATTGTTTTTTTAGCACGTTTTACTCGCTCATTTTGAAAGTATTTGATATATTCGATCAATCGACGGTTTTGGTAGTCGATGAAATAGCCCAGCAGATGAAGATCATAATTTTTTATACGGGCTGAAATTTCTATTCCGCTGATAAATTCTAATCCGTGCTGCTGACTGTATTTTTCAGCCGCCTCGATTCCAGTAATATTATCGTGATCAGTAATGCTGATCGCTTTAAGACCAACTTTGAGAGAATAATTAATTATTTGTTTATAACTGAGATTTCCATCAGATCGGTCAGAATGAATATGGAGATCAACTTTTGGTTGAGGATTGAGAACGGGTTGAGTACCTTTTATCAGCATGTTTAGTTTTTTTCTCTATAACCTGAATTATTCATTAACTCTTGCCACTAAGACACCAAGACACGAAGAAACAATAAGATAGAAGCTAATTAAATTTTAAACTCAGTTTTATGTTACTAATTTATGAATAATATTCTTATTCATTGTTTTTTTAAACTTTGTGCCTTTGTGTTTTCGTGGCGAAAGAATATTTCAGGATAAACAGTTTTGGATATAGCTTGCGCCGGGAATTATAGTAAATGAGATTTTAGAAGAATTAATTTTCTTCTTTTTTCTATACTTCTGCAAAATAAGAAGATTGCTGTCATTTCGAACGGAATCCGCCGCGGATGAAGTGAGAAATCTATATATCCAATTATATTAATTAGTTAACCAGATTTCTCTCCGTCAATCGACGGATCGAAATGACGCTTTGTTCTATTTTGCAGAACTCTATTCTTTTTTCTAATTGGACGTATTGTTTCCCGAAGCCGATTTTTAGTCAAAGTTCAATATTCGTCAGGAAGCATCGTTTTCTTCATCTGGTTTTTTATAAACAGATTTTGATACCCAGATGCTGATCTCGTATAATAAAATCAAGGGTCCAGCTAAAAATAATTGAGTGACAATATCGGGAGGGGTTAAAATGGCTGCACAAACAAAAATCAGTACAATGCCATAACGGCGATTTTTCCTCATAAATTCCGGAGTTAAAATCCCCATTTTTGTAAGAAAATATGACAATAACGGCAGTTCAAAAATAGCGCCGAATACCATTATCAACAGCGTAACGAATTTAAGATATTCTTTAATTTGAATTGAAGCCTCAAGTTGCTCGGTGTTAAAGCTGAGTAAAAAGTTAAGTCCGAATGGAATAATTATGAAATAACAGAAAAATGCTCCGGTAAGAAAAAAGAACACTGAGAAAAGAACAATCATTGGAATATATCTTTGTTCCTTTTTGTAAAGCCCCGGTGAAATAAAATGCCACAATTGATAAAAAATTACCGGCAGACTTAATATAATCCCGGCAAAAACCGCTACTTTAATATGAACAATAAACCCTTCTGTCGGCGCTAAAAATATTAGTTTTTTATCGTGTGGATAGGGTCTTAATAAAAGCTGCATAATTTGTTTAGAAATAAAATAACTACCAACGCTGAACAAAACAATTGAAAGAATACTTCTCAATAGCCGCTGGCGCAATTCCTCGAGATGGTCTAAAAAAGGCATTACTCTTTCTTCGGTATCGGTCTTTTCCTCTTTCTGTTCTTTTTCTTTTTTTTCTGCCATAATATTTTTTTAGTATGAAATATTTTAAAATTATCATCCCGCCAGCAAGCGGGATTTCGTTTTTAGTCAGTTAAAAAATTTTATTGAAGAATGCAATCTAATAAATATAAATATAAAAATCAAGGTTAAATTGGGGCTTAATGTAATGTCTATGTTATTGGTGTAAACAAAGATGTAGTCCACTTTTGGAAAACAGAATTTAGTGGCATTAACTAATATATTTATTGAAGTTGTCGATATGATTTAAAACAACATTCTTAAGTGGGCTACATCTAAATATCCTAATAACTGGGGTTTTACGGCTTAATGATTGTAAATTTGAATTTGTGAGAGGGAATTAGAAATTAATATAAGAGTAACTGAAATTAAATAATTAATCCTCATCAAATTTCTATACTTTAAAACCTAAACCTATTCACCAATCACAAACCTATTGAAAGTGGAAGATTGAAGTTGTTTAAAAAGAGAACAAATTATTTCCAGATATTATAAATGATAGCAATGACCCAAAAAACAAAAGCGAGACCGGCAAATACGATCGCTAATATTGTAAAAGTCCCCCATTCAAAAATGTGTCCGCCAAATTCTTTTCCATAAGTTACAATTATAACCACTAAATGTATCCAGATACTGGCAATACAAAGCACCAATAATGTTTGTGCGATTTTATTTAAAGTATCCATTTTTATCTCCATTCGAGGTTCATTCAGCTATCAAATTTTTCAAGATTTTAATAACGCCTTATCTATTGCTTTAAACAATTCGGCGTCTTCAAACGGTTTTGCTATTACGGCGACAGGATTGGTGGCGATAAGTCGGGAATCTGATTTTAAATAGGCAATTGTTGTTACATAGATTATGGGTATTTTGCGACGACTGCGGATTTTTGTCGCTGCTTCTATTCCGTCCATTCCCCCCTGTAAAATGATTTCAGTCAGAATTAAATCAGGATGAGCGCTTTCTGCAAGTTCCACAGCTTGTTCGCCTGTGTAAGCAATGGAGACAACTTTATGTCCCTTCGATTCAAGTATCATTTTCAGTTCCATTGCAATAATTGCCTCATCTTCAATTATCAAAACTCTTGTCTGATTCATTATTAGTTGACCCAGAATTTAATTTTCAATGTTATTGGATATCTGTAAATTTAAATTTTAACATACTAATTTTCAGACGTAAAATCAATTACAAATTTCATCCTGATGATTTAATTTCAGAAATAAAAAAAATGCCGTGTATTAACACGGCATTTCATCTAAATTAAAACAAAGTCCAAAAATAAATACCAGCCGCAGTATGATTAATACATCCCCAATTTCCCTGCTGGTGTAACTGCTACTGTATCTTCAATCCGGAAAAACCTAAAAACGCAATCGACATTAGTCCCGCCATCAGAAAAGCGATTGGTATTCCCTTTAATGCTTTTGGAATTGGCGCCATTTCCAGTCTTTCTCGAATTCCAGCCATTAATACTAATGCTAGTGTGAAACCAATGCCAGCAGTTAAACCGTGAACAATACTTTCAATAAAATTGTAATTATTATCTAAATTGAGTAATGCGACACCCAATATGGCGCAGTTGGTTGTAATAAGTGGCAGAAAAATCCCCAGTGATTTGTAAAGTGTTGGACTCGCCTTTTGAACGACCATTTCTACAAACTGAACCAGTGACGCAATAACTAAAATGAATGCAATCGTTTTTAAGTAAGTCAGATCAGGCGGTTCTGCTGTGGCAAAAATGATATAAAAAATACTTGAGGTTGTCGGTTTTAACATATAAGCATTAATGAGCCAGGTCACCATGGAAGCCAGGGTCATGACGAAGATAACTGCCATACCCATGCCAAGGGCTGAGTCAATATTTTTAGATACACCAATATAAGGGCAGATTCCCAAAAATCGCGCCAGGACGAAATTGTTTATAAATATTGCGGAAACAGCGATAATCATTAGTTCGTTGAATTGCATCTGAATTTTCCTCCGAATGGCATGTATTTAAAATTACAAGAAATTGAATCGTTACAGAATTAAGCGAATACATTTTAAAGTGGCAGTCGCAGTAAGAAGAAATTATCCTGCCCCTGCTTCTGCAACTGTCAACTATTATGTCGTGCTTCGTTTCGTATCCAACCAGTTAAATAATCCCAGGAACAAGCCCAATGTTAAAAACGCTCCCGGGGGTAAAATAAGCAGCAATACCGGTTCAAAGCCGGCGCCAAAAATCGGTATGCCCCAGAGCTTGCCATCGCCAAGTAATTCTCTAACAACAGCAATCACAGTTAGCGCCAGAGTGAAACCGATTCCCATTCCCAGACCATCTAAAAAAGAGTAAAATATTGAATTTTTTCCGGCATAAGCTTCTGCTCTGCCAAGGATAATGCAGTTCACTACAATTAACGGCACAAAAATCCCCAACGCCTTATGAAGCGATGGAGCAAAGCCCGCCATAACTAAATCGACAATAGTTACAAATGTCGCAATTACAACAATGTAAATCGGTATCCTGATTTTTTTGGGAACTCCTTTTCGAATCATTGAAATAATAACATTGGAGCAAAGAAGTACAAAAATCGTAGCCGCTCCCATTCCAATGGCATTCTGAACTGAATTGGAGACTGCCAGCGTGGGGCATAATCCAAGAGCTAATTTAAAAACAGGATTCTCTTTATAAAATCCCTTGAAAAATTCGTTTGATAATGACATACCTAATTCCTTATATCTGGTTTTTTTATTAGATATACTTTTTAAAGCACCAAATTTCAAATATCAAATTACAAATAAATTCTAAATATCAATTACCAAACGTTTATCAGGAGGTTTCTCCTCAAGATCACAAACAGGTTTAGAATTTTCAATTTGGGTCATTGAGATTTATTTGTAATTTATTTAAAACCTTCCAAATTTTCTTCTAATTCTTCAAGTCCTTTTTTAATGGAATTTGTTACTGTTCGACATGAAATTGTAGCGCCGGTAACACTTGTTATTTCGCCGCCATCTTTATCCACTGCCAGACCGTTAGCAATTCGATTGAGAAATTGATCCTGAAACCAGGAAGATTCTTCGCCATAGCGAACCTCTTCAATTTTGGTTCCTAACCCCGGAGTTTCTACCTGCTGCATTATTTTTAACCCCATAATTGAACCAGTCGTATCCACCCCGACCATAGTTTCGATAATGCTTGAATAACCTGCGCCTTTGGCTACAAACGCATAGCCGGCAACTATTTTTCTTGAACTATCTATGTAACCAATATAATAATGCCTGAATTTATTGTCGATAATTACAGAATCGATTGCTGCTTTGTCAGCAGTTGGTAAAGCTGCAATTAACGCGCGTTCTGTAACCAACCTTTTCTGTTCTTCAATCAATGGTTTGGTAATCGTATTAACCATTGCGAGAGCAGCGCCAGCGATTGCCGTTACTAAAAATAAAATACTACCTAATTTAACAATCTCTTTCATTTGTTATTTACCCCTTCCAAATGTTTTTGGTTTTGTGTAGCGATCGAGCAATGGAACCGTTAAGTTCATTAATAAAATAGAATAAGAAACCCCTTCAGGATAACCTCCGACCAGCCGGATAACGATAGTCAGCACTCCGCAGCCGATTCCGAAATAAACCCTGCCGGAGGATGTTACCGGCGAGGTTACCATGTCTGTTGCCATAAAAAAGGCTCCCAAGATTAATCCGCCCGAGAGAACGTGAAATAAAGCATCGCCGGTGAACAAACCTTCAGTCCCTCCAAAAATCCAGGCGAGCACAGCTACGGTGCCGATATAACTAACAGGAATCCTTAAACCAATGTAGCGTTTATAAATAAGATAAACGGCTCCGATTAATAGCAGGAATACCGAAGTTTCGCCAATACATCCGCCGACTTTACCCCAGAATAAATTGGCGTAAGAATCGTACAGTTGACTAATGGCATTTGTTGCCTGTTCCACTTTTTCGGGCAGGACTGTTGGGTCAGCTTGATTGGCAATAATATCTTTTGATGTTTTAAATACATTCAACGGAGTGGCGGTTGTAATCGCATCGATACCGGATAATGTTCCACCCCTGGGGGCTGTTTGAAAAATAGTCATTCTAGTGGGCCAGGAAGCGAGCAGAAAGGCTCGTCCCAGCAGGGCAGGGTTCAGTGGATTATATCCGAGTCCGCCAAAAGGAATTTTGCCGACAGCAATGGCAAAGGCAGAGCCGATTACAGGAATCCACCAGGGAACTGCAGCCGGAACATTAAAACCCAGCAAAATCCCGGTTACGATTGCACTGCCATCTTTTACGGTAATCGGTTTTTTCATTAAGAATTGTAATAAAGCCTCAGTAGCAACAGCAGAAATGATCGCGAATAATAAAACCCAGACAGCTCGTTCTCCGAAAAAATAAATACTGCCAGCGATGGCTGGTATTAACGAGATAACCACGCCGTACATTATTCGCGGGATAGAATCTTTATGAGTAATATGAGGAGATGCTGAAACTAATAACTTATTTTCCATTAGATATTTATCCTTCACATATTAAAGTGCCTAAATTGCACTAAAGTACTTAAAATGCCTAAAGTGAGCTAAAGTTGGTTTTTTTAACTTTAGACACTTCAAACTTTAGGCATTTTAGCTCACTTTTTTTTGTGCCTTCAACATTTTATTAACTTCAATTTTACCGTATTTAAACAGATGAATGTGCCTGATTTTTGACGGACAGATAAACGAACAGGAGCCGCATTCGATACAATCCAGCACGCCTAATTTATAAGCTTCATCAAATTTTCCAAACTCAATGAGTCTTGCTAATTCATTGGGCAGAAGATTCATGGGACAGATATCAACACAACGGCAGCAACGAAGGCAAGGACCCGGGGTTCTCGCCCGTGTTTCTTTTTTTGTTAGGGCTAAAATGCCGGAAGTTCCTTTTGTGACCGGCACTTCGAGAGAAAATTGTGCAATTCCCATCATGGGACCGCCGTTAACAATTTTTACAGCATCCTTTGTTAATCCGCCGCAAAAATCAATTAAATTTTGAAACGGGGCGCCGATTCTGGTTAGAATGTTTTTGGGCTGTTTAATTCCCTGACCTGTTACCGTAACCACTCGTTCATACAGCGGCTTGTTCGATGAAACAGCATCGAAAATTGCTTTTGCGGTTCCTACATTATGCACCAGGCATCCGACATCCATTGGCAATCCCCCTGCTGGTACATTGCGATTTGTAATTGCCTTGATGAGCTGTTTTTCAGCGCCCTGCGGATATTTCACGTTTAAACCAATAACTGTAATATCGGCGCCTGTTTCCCGAACGATTTTTTTCATCAAGCTGATTGCATCGGGTTTGTTTTTTTCAATGGCAATGTAGCCGGTTTTGCAGCCCAATATTTTCATCACAATGCGGACGCCTTCGAGAATTTCATTGGGCTTTTCCAGCATTAAACGATGGTCTGCGGTTAAAAACGGTTCGCATTCTGCGCCGTTAAGAATAAAGGTATTAATTGGTTTGTCAGCAGGAGGGGAGAGTTTAACATGAGTGGGAAAAGCTGCTCCGCCCATACCAGCCAATCCGGCTTGTAAAATTTTCTTTTTCATCTCTTCAACGTCCTGATCAAAATAATTCTCAACAGGAGCAATTGAAGGTGATTTTTCATCGTTACCATTGCTTTCGATGATAATGGACAGAACTTTTCCTCCAACCGGATGGCTCCGTTTCTCAATAGCTGTTACTTTTCCGGATATGGAAGCGTGAGATGGTACTGAAACAAATCCTTTTGCTTCACAAACTTTATCACCGGTTTTTACTTCATCACCAACTTCAACAACAGGTTCAGCGGGCGCTCCGAGGTGTTGCTGGACAGGAATAACAACTTGCTCAGGCAGAGGCAAAACTTCAATCGCTTTTTTCTCAGCAAGTTCCTTAAATTCCGGAGGATGAACGCCGCCTTTAAACGTTAATTTTCGTAAATTCATTTCTCCTCAACATAGTTACATTGTAAAGAGTAATAATTAATTTTTAAATATTCGAAAAAGCATCAAATTCCAATCATTTGGTTTGTAGATTGGATGTTGGAATTTGTAGTTTGTAGTTTAAAACAGATTATTGAGATTTAAGATTTAATTCAAATCCTGCAATTCTGCAAGGAATTCATCTTTATCTTGAAAATTACGATAGACCGAAGCAAAACGGACATAAGCAATATGATCGAGTTCTTTAAGTTTTTTCATTACCATCAAGCCGATGTCTTTTGAAAATATTTCATCGCTGGATTTATCTTTAATTTTATTCTCAATTTGCTCTACTAAATCGTCCACTTGATTTATGGAGACCGGGCGTTTGGCACAAGCCCTTATTATTCCCTGTCTAAGTTTTTTTCGATTAAAAGCTTCCCGCCTCAGATCTGCTTTTATAACTAAAACAGGCGTTTCTTCGATATATTCTTTAGTAGTAAATCTCTTTTTACAGGAGAGACATTCTCTCCGCCTGCGAATGATTTTACCATCGCTTTTGGTACGTGAATCGACAACCTTACTCTGAATATAGCCACAAATTGGACAACGCATTTTTACCCCTCATTTAGTTAGTCATTAATTTGATAGAGAGGGAATTGTTGGCATAGATCATACACCCTGGAACGTACCTTCTCATAAACCGAATCATTCCCAATATTCATTAATACTTGATTAATTAGTTCAGCTATTTCTTCCATCTCAGGTTCCTTCATTCCGCGGGTTGTCAGCGCCGGCGTGCCGACACGAATACCGCTGGTTATAAAAGGACTTTGATCGTCAAAAGGAACCATATTTTTATTGACTGTTATACCACCCTCTTCCAAAATTCTTTCTGCTTTCTTGCCAGTAAGTCCTTTGTTTCTCAAATCGATGAGCATTACATGGGTGTCAGTCCCGTTAGAAGTAATGTTATAATCCAGACTTATTAATTTTTTGGCAAGAGCCTTGGCGTTCTTAATTACTTGAATGGAATATTCTTTAAATTTTGGCTCCAGCGCTTCTTTAAAGGCAACAGCTTTTGCTGCAATAACGTGCATTAATGGACCACCCTGAAAACCGGGAAATATATTTGAGTCCACAATCTGACCAATCGTCTTCAATTTCCCTTTCGGCGTTTTTATTCCCATATCGTTTTCTTCGTCTTTGCCGACTAAAATCATCCCGCCGCGTGGTCCGCGCAGTGTTTTGTGTGTTGTAGTTGTAACTAAATGGCAATGTGGGATTGGACTTTTAATCAGATCGGTTGCGATCAATCCTGCTGGGTGAGCGATGTCAGCAATAAGTTTAGCCCCGACACGGTCAGCAATCTGGCGGAAAGCTGCATAGTCAATTTCCCTTGGATAGGCGCTGGCGCCAGTAATAATCAGGCGGGGTTTTTCTTTGATTGCTAAATCCTCAACCTGGTTCATGTCAATATAACCGGTTTCTCTATCCACGCCATAAGAAATAATGCGGAACAACCTGCCGGAAAAATTAACCGGGCTGCCATGAGTGAGATGTCCACCATGATCCAGATTCATGCCCAAAACAGTATCACCCGGTTTAGCAAAACAAAAATAGGCGGCTATGTTAGCCTGGGAACCTGAATGGGGCTGGACATTGACATGTTCTGCATTAAATAATTTTTTCGCGCGTTCTCTTGCCAGGTCTTCAGCTACATCAACATAAATACATCCCCCGTAATATCGTTTTCCGGGATAGCCCTCGGCATATTTATTTGTCATCACCTGTCCCAGTGCCTCTAATACAGCCAGACTTACAAAATTCTCAGACGCAATCATTTCCAATGTATCATTCTGGCGGAAAGTTTCATCTTTAATCGTTTTGTAAATCTCAGGGTCAGCGTTTTTTAAGATTGACATCGTTAAATCCTCAATTATTAAACAATTAAGTTTGAATATTAGAATTTGAGATTTGTGATTTGTTTGGAATTTGGAAATTGATGCTTGTAATTTTATTGCTGAATTTTTTTATCAATTATCATTAAGATTATAGCCCCGTCAATTGATGAATCTTATTTATCCTCCTAAAATGACGTCCGCCATCAAAAGGAGTTTTTAACCAGGCATCAACAATTTTTAAGGCATATTTGTGATCGAGCATTCTGCCGCCTAAAGTTAGAACATTAGCATCATTATGACGACGGCTCATCTCAGCCATTTCTTCGGAAGTGCAAAGCGCTGCCCGGATCCCTTTGACTTTATTAGCAATAATAGACATGCCAATTCCCGAACCACATATTAATATCCCTTTATCGGCTCGTCCTTTTGCAATAGCATTGGCAGCCAAAATTCCATAATCCGGATAATCAA
>Ga0255380_10169_pt1 | contig 11398 bp, 3 predicted proteins | sample ANMaggSeSYBR01G8_FD_182107 | JGI IMG/M metagenome (GOLD analysis project Ga0255380, IMG submission 182107) | Sediment cell enrichment communities from methane seep in Santa Monica Basin, California, United Staets - ANME aggregate JGI... | ecosystem: Environmental > Aquatic > Marine > Cold seeps >... | reverse complement strand
ACATCCGGGCAAAGATTGATCTCAACTGCAGCCATGGGAAATGGAGATACCGATGATGTGGAAATGGATGTCTATGGCACAGTTGGCGAATACTTTGGCGCTTTTATGCAGGGAGGAATTATTCGGCTGCACGGCAATGCCCAGAATTTCTGTGGTATGGTCATGCACCACGGCGAAGTGTATGTTTATGGTAATGCGGGTAAAGTTTGCGGCTATGCCTCCAAGGGAGGAAAAGTTTTTATTATGGGAAATGTTGTTGACCGATGCTGGACAAATTCTGTGAATGATTGATTTTATCTCTTTTGCGGTGTAATCTTTTCCACTCACAAAAAATGGCTTCATTTGCTGAATTTCATTTTCAGTAAAAAAGATCGGCTGCCCTTTGGAGTTGAGAAAAAAACAGGTCGGATAACCACCCTCGCCAGTGTCAAATTGAATCCCCATTTTTCGCGCTGCTATTACATGCGCTTTCCAGGTGTCCAAACCGATTGAACCAACAGATTTTCCGCCAAACATCCATGGCGCTTTTAGTACCAATTCTTTGTCCAAAAGAATAGCGGTATTAATTGTTTCCAATTCGGTTTCGGAAATGTCCATTGGGTCTTTGTTGTAAAGAATTTTCATCACATCAAATCCATCACCGAGCAAGCCAGTTCCTTTTACATCGCGGAAGTCCAGCATTGAAAGATCGCCTGAAGCCATTCTTCCCATTGATTCAATCAGCGATCCGGGCCAGACAAAATCCCGTTTGTACAGTTTTTGGTTGGTGTCACCCAGTCGATAAAAATTGTGCGGCTGCTTCACAGGATCAATTTGTTTTTTCAACGAACTGTAAGTGGCAAAACTTTGCTCTGGAATAGATTCTTTCCCAATTAATTTTTCATTAAGTTTTTCATACTCATTTATTAAATTTGAATCTTCAAAAATATTTAGCTGGATGCGATTCTCCAATTTATGAAAATCAATTAAGCGACCCTCTTCTCCCACTGTCTTTTTTATGTCTTTAAAACCTGACGCGCCAAGCACTTCCAAAATTTGAATCTTGCGCGACTCAGCCTGGTTATTCAGTCTTTCCAATGCCCAATCGATATCAAGGCTGAGCAAATTTTCGGTAGTCGCTTTATCTTCTATTATCGCCTGGTACGCTGTCGGATCAATGGCTAACAGTGCCGAGAAATCTATCAACGTGGCTTCTGCCCCGCGCTGAATGGTCTTTTGCGAATCAGATGCAAGGCGAATTCCTCCCGACGCTACAATGCTCACTTCATGGCGTCTGCCAATTCTCATCAGGTAATGGTGCAGCGCGCGAACTGCTTTTGAAGTAACAAAGTATTTCTCTTTATTTCGTAACCCTCTTAAATGAAGAATATCAACACCCAGATCCAAAAATTGATTTACTTTCTCCTTCACGTCAGCGGTCAGGGTCAATGAACCAATCAAATCATGTTCCGTGATTTCAAGATAACCGCTGATCAACGGTGGCTGTTTCCCCTGGGCTGCCACTGAATCCTTTATGTAGTTGAGAGTTCGCTCAATATTAGGATGGTATTCTACCTCGAACACAGGCATCTGCCACAGATCAGAAAGAAAATCACGTTTCGTTTTCGGATTCACGATCAATTGATTAATCAACTCATGATCCACACGCGGGACGATAACTTCGGGTAAATGATTGTAGTTTCCGTTCTTCAAAATGAAATCATAATTCTCAAGCAGCCGCTCCAGGGTGATCACTACCAGGCTTTTTTGCTTCTCCGCTACTTTAATAAAAATAAGTTCTACTTTTCCGTTGCTCTCCAGTTTAATTGCATTGTAAAGTATCGGTGTTTTTAATTTTATGTTGGGATGCAGCGGATTAACAAGATTGCCTTCCCGATCGAATTTACAGAAGTCCTCCCGCTTTCCCAGAATAATTGACAATTCTTCGTCAGGATCGCCTTCATGTAATCGGTTCTGTGCTGGTCCAACAATGTGAAAATGAGCGAACCGCTCCGCATCAAAACCAATCCCCATGTGCCGATCTCCCTGTCCTGCACCTGAAACTGGTATTTGCCCCGTGGATGCTTCTTTGTCGATCTCCATAATAATTTCTTCAGTAACGTAACGGTCAGACATTTCTGTTACCTGATCAGAACGGATCACTTTGGTAGTATCATGGATTCGGTTTTGTTGATTAGTCCAATATTTCTTTTCTTCAAAATCAACCGCATTCTCAATCAATTTATCGAGCCATTCTCTATTCTGCTGGGCAATTTTATTCTGCGGGCAAAAGTTGACACAGGCATTACAAAGCGCACAATTGATATCCAAAAGCTCGGGAATTTGACGCGGCTGTGCTTCGCGAGCGCCATACATGCAGGCATTATCATCACTGCACATTCCGCAATGAATGCAGGTAGTGGGATCAATAAAAAGATGGCTGTATTCAAAGCCCTTGTTATAAATAATTTTTATTCCATGGGCAAGGTGTGATCTTTCTTCCTTTTGATCCGCCAGTGTGTGACTTACATAAAGGGGACTTTCTTTCATTATCTGCCAGAAGCGATCAACAAATTCTTCCTTTTCTCCACCGTTTAATTTTAAAGCATTTTGGAACAGCCCATTTTCTTCTATCAGATCGAACAGCCCTGTCAACGGAATATTTGCTGGACAAACATCGGTGCAATTGTCACAGCGAGTACAGGTGAGAAATCCTAATGCTTCTTCCTGGGTAATCTCTTTTCCCTGAATCAATCGGGCAGCGGTTATTCGGCGGGTAATTGGCGTTGCTGCGCCATACGTCCCAAACACATCCGAAGTTGGGCATACACGTTCACAGCAATCGCAATCAGCACAAACAGAGATGATATGTTCAGCCGGATCTTTTTCTATAATTTTCAAAGATGGTGGAATAACCTTGGGAGCTAAAAATTTGCTACTTCGCCAAACGATTTTTTCGAGCGGGAACGAAAAACCCAGCTTCCTTCCTTGAAGTCTTTTATCGTAAATTTTAATAAACCATTGATTGAAACGCGGAGTTAAAATTTTAAAAACCTTAAACGAAAAAAGCTGTCCCCTGGAATTAAGAAATTTTCCCTGGTTGAGTTGATTGTGCGGATCAATTTCTTTCTTAAATGAAATAAATTTCTCTGCTTTGCCATTTGAAATTTGCCGCCATCTTTTAACTGACGGATAATTCCACATGCCAATACCGTAGGGACGAGCGCCAAAGTGATAAGCGACCTCGGTCATTAACGGCACTAATGCAAAATAAATTTTATGGCGAAACGTTCGCGTATCAGCTAAAAATATGGATTGAACAAGAACTTCCCTGTCTGGCAAAAGATGGGCTTCTGTTTTAATTTCAATATTCAAAAGCGCACTGATAATTTTCTGTAAAAATATTTCATAATCTGAAAAAGCATCAAGCGGCAGCACTGTCTCACTCACTAACAGCGAAGGACCGTGCTGTTTCATCTGCACTGCTAAATACCGATGATCCCAGATTAAATGCGTCAACGGCGTTGACAACTGTCGATAGCTGATATGATTGACACGGCGTTTTTCACCACTGGCGCCGAACAATCGGGATTTAAGAGCTAACTGGTAATCTTTGTTTTCATCAAAATGGAGAACAACTACGTGCGCCTGATTTTTCAAATCATCAATAATATCACGATCTTCCTGGGCTTCCGCCAGTCTTATTTGATCATTATCTGCCAACGCTTTTGATGCGCGTTCTTCAACATGTTCCTTTTCTATTTTATAGGTTTCTTTAATGTACGATTCGCTAAAATAGATCACCGAGGTTGGCTTCAAATCTGAATCACTGATGAGTTGCATAAACTTATGCACATCTTCTGTGCTTAAAAAAGAAAATGCGTAAGGTTTGGTTACATAAGATTCTTCGCGGACTTTAATCGTAGCGCCGGCAATAACTCCAAAATGACCTTCACTTCCAAAATAATTATCAAATTTTTCATCATCAGGATTCAAAATTTCCAGCTCGCCTGACGGATTGATAACGATCAACTCTTGCACTGAATTTTTAATACTGCCGTATTTGTAACCGCCAATTCCAAGCCCGCCAGTAGCAATCCAACCACAAATAGTTCCACTGCCGGCATTGGAAATTTCCTGTGTCAGCGCATATCCATGCTGCAATAAATATTTTCGTGCATTGGGAAAAAGGACTCCAGCAGAGATTGTCAATGTCTCCTTTTCAGGATTGAAATTCAAAAAATCGAGATAGGAAATATCTAATAAAATATCGTCATTCAGAGGAACCGCCCCGCCAAAGGGCCAGGTGCCGGCGCCGCGTATTGTATAGTTGGCTTTATTTTGAAACGCCCATTCCACGAATTTCTGTAAATCATCTAAACAACCAGGGCGAATTATAAAAGAGGCTGAGATATTTGTCAGAAGATTTTTAAACAGCGGAGGAACCGCATGCGTACCCGTATCAGCAAAATAAATTTCCTGCTGATTTTCATCGGGTAAAAATATTTCTGTAGCATCTGATAGTTTATTTATCAGTTCATCGATTTTTGAATATCGAACTTCACCATTTTCTGAATTTACTTGAAATCCTTTTAAAAGTAATTTCTTTGCCCTGCGCTGCTCGCTCACTTTTTTAGAAGCAGTTTGCTGTGACAAAAAATTATAATTCTTGTTTGAACTTTTTACACCTAAAACAGCCATTCTTTTTTTCCTGATTTGAAATTCACACAAACTTAAAACATGCTCACGAAATAATTTTTAATATAATAAAAAATATTTAAAAATCAAATAGATAATTGGGAGGATTTGTGGAAATAAAAACTAATTGGGATGGATAATTACAAATATAAGTGCAATATCCAACCTGGGCAAGTTGTAACCAAATTACAATTCTCCCACTGATTTTTAAACCCCACAGATATTATTTTATTTTCATCAGTTGGGTTCTCCTTCGGCGTGATCTGCCTATGGAAAATTCTCCTATCCGCTGGAAATTAAATTCTTTAAAAATCTAAAATTATTAGCCGCCATTAAAAATTCTCTTGAAAGTTAAAAATAAATTTCATACTTTTAAAAATGCAATCCAAAATAACAGTTATTTGTTTATCGGTAGTGATAATCCTTATTCTTCTCTCTACCATCTTTCAGCCCCTGGAACTGATGACGCTGGATACACGGTTCAAGCTGATAAAAAAACGAAAAATTTCTCCCCAGGTAGTTATCATCAATATTAATGACCAGGCTGTTAAGGAACTGGGCGGATGGCGCATTACACGTGATAACTACGCTTATCTCATTCATACGCTCAGCGAATACGGAGCCAAAGCCATCGGGTTTTTTATCTTTTTCGGGGAACAGGACAGGGCTTATCCAGAAAACGATGCCATTTTCGCTCAATTCTCTGAACGCGCTGGCAATGTGTATCAGGCTTTCTTTTTCCGCGAGCTTTCATCAGACAGCACCTCCGCTTTGAGAGAAGATACCAGCGATAAATTATTGGATAGCTTAGGCTGGGTTCATCAAAAAACTGATATTTTGCAAGGAATTGAATATAGCCTACCGCTGAAAGTGATTCTTCAATCAGCTAAGGGAATTGGTCATGTCAACATCACTCAAGATGCCGATGGGGTTATCAGAAGAAGCCCGCTTTTTGTGGCGTATCAGGATAGATTGTTTCCCTCGCTGGGATTGGCGCTTGCTTGTGATGCGCTTTCAATCAATAAAGGCGAAATTAAAATCAAGCCCGGGCATAGTATTGAGTTGATCGATCCACAGGGGAATAAAATTTGTGTTCCCATCGATCAAAAAGGAAGGATGCTGATCAACTACATCGGCGGGATAGAAAGTTTTGATTCTTATTCTTTGCTTCAAGTCCTGCAATCCTACCGCCAGTTGCGCGCAGGCGAAAAGCCGGTTTTACCCATTTCAGCTTTTAAAGATAAAATCGTATTAGTAACCGCTACGGTTAGCGGTGTGACAGATCTTCGCCCCACTCCCTATTCTAACGCCTATCCCGCCGTGGGAATACAGGCACAGGTAATCGATAACATCCTTTGTCAAAATTTTCTCCATCGCCCCGGACTAATGATAAGAATCGTGCTTTTACTAATTTTAGGACTAATTGTCGCCTTTGTCATCCCGAGGTTGAAGCTTTATTTACGCTTGCTGTTTATGCTGCTGTTAGCGGCTTTTTACCTTTTGGCTGCCTGCTTTGTATTTCGCTATTGGAATCTCTGGTTAGATATGGTGGCGCCAATTTTGACCATTCTTATTTGCAGCCTGTCTGTTATCTTTTTTGAACTCTGGATTGAGGGCAAAAGATTAAAAGCGATTGAGGATAAAAAGCTGGAATTAGAGAAAACAAAAAAGAAAATTGAGCGGGAAAAACAGGGGCTGCAAATAAAGCTTGAACGGAAGTCAGATGAATTGATGCAAATTCAGCAGGAGCTCAATGGTTTTAAGCTAATTGAAAACTCCACCGGTACCGCGAGAAAGAATATCGAGAAAAAATACGGGCAGCTATTATCCCAATACCCCGGGTTGAAAAATGTTGAAAAATCAATCATTGGCAGAAGCCCGCAAATTCGGTGGATTTTGGAGAACATTATCCTTTGTGCCAGCACTAATGAACCTGTTTTAATTTGCGGCGAGACCGGAACAGGCAAAACCCTGGTAGCCGAAGCCATTCACCAACTCAGCCGCCAGGGAGTTGAAAGCAGCAGGCTGATGGTGTTCAACTGTGTCCGGTTTGAGTCTGGGGACCCTCGAATTTTATTGGGAGAACTGTTTGGTTATGGTCCCCACCATGGTATCGCCAATCTTCCCCGTGAGGGTCAGGACGGCATTTTAAAAGAAGCAGACAAAGGAACAGTTTTTATGGACGAGGTAGGTGATCTGCCGCCACAGGGACAAAATCTTCTGCTTGCGCCTTTGGACGGCAAAGAGTTCTATCCTGCTATTGGCAAGCGAATACCTATCAAGTCAGACATCCGCTTCATCTTTGCTACAAATAAAAACCTGCTAGATATGGTTAAAAATGGGCGCTTTCGGGAGGACCTGCTGTCCCGAATTAAAATATTCCAGGTGAAAATCCCTCCCTTGCGAGAACGGGGCGAAGACATCGACTTGCTTGTAGAACACTTTTTGCGCAAGGAAAACGCAAAGTATGATTCGAAAATCAGGGGGACTTCTTCTAAATTAATGAATACCTTTCACCAACATCCCTGGCACGATAACATCAGGGGACTGGAAAATGCTATCAAATTTTCCGCTGCTAAAGCAAGGCTCGAAGGCGTTGATGTTTTGAGAGTCAGCCACCTGCCTGATGAGTTGATGAATTTCTCCCCGCAGGTGAGTTCCGTTAAAAAGAAAAACCTGGAAGACACACTGCTGCCAGCTCTTAAAAAACACAGATTCAATATTATGGAAACGGCAAAAAAATTGGGAAAGGACAGGGACACTATAACCCAGTGGTTTAAAGGGATGTGTTTTGAAACTCTCTGGAAAAACGAGTGGAAACTTAATCTTGCAGCCCAAGCCATTACCGGTGATGAAATTGGATTGAGTTCAAAAGTTGAAACAAAGATGAAAGGCTATATCGAAGCAATGTTTGCGCTCATCAATGAAGACCCGGATCATGCGATGGAAAACTGTCTTAAAGCCAACCGAAAGATCCCCCAGCGTTATCGCGGAGCATTGGAGAAATTGGTGCAGGCATGCCTGGAGAAAAAAGTCCGCATTTAATCCCACAAAAATCCCGCACAAACACCTGATTACCACATACCATCATCCATGTTATAATTGTTTTAAATTCAATCACATAGGTACGTTTATTATTTGTGGTATGATTGTTGTGTTATTTTAGCTTCATACAATTTCACACAATTCCAGACCTCAAAGGTCTTGAAGACCTTTGAGGTCTATCAACCAAACAAATGGAGGTTTAAGATGAGAAAACAAATCTTTACCGTAATGCTCACGATTCTTGTTTTAGGAATCGCAGCACAAAGTTGGGGACAGGAAGAAGATTTCCGGTCAAAGAGGAACTTGCTTGCAGCAGATTACGAAAAGTGGCGGCAGCCATCCCAAATTGAGCAACCGCTGTCAAGTGCGCTGGCGGACACTAACATTTCGCTGGTGAATAGAATGTATTATGGTCCTGGTCAGGAATGCGTGGTTAAAGGTAATTACGCTTACGTGGGCGCTGGCGACGCACTGCTTATTTTCGATGTCTCCAATCCGGATGAACCACTGCTCAAGGCATATACCTATACAATGGGAGATATTAAAAATATTCAGACCAGTGGTAATGTTGTGTATGTCTGGCACGCCGATTGGGGTATAAAAGCATTCGGTGAAGTTCTGGAGATATTCGATGTTTCCGATCCCGTTAATCCGGTAAAACTCGGCGGTTTTAGTACAGATCTCTGGGCAAAGGATTTTACCGTTGATGAATCAGGGCAATATATTTATATAATATTACAAAACATCTCTTCCCCCCAGGAAACCTTTGGCATCATCGACGTCTCTAATCCTGCCAATCCAGAACTAATAGGAAATTATGTTTTCCAGGGGCATAATCTTGTAATGAACTTTTGTTCTGTTGGTGATTATGTATATTTGATAAAATATACAATATATGATGAAAATAAAGTTTCAGTTAAAAAAGATACACTTCATGTCCTTGACGTTTCCGATCATTCAAACCCGACACTGGCAGGTGAATATAGCCGAGATCCATGGCGTATTAACCAGCTCGTCGCAGATAGTAATTACGTCTATCTTACTACTTGTTCTGGGAATCGTGACACAACGAATTTTCAAATACTTGATTTCTCAGATCCTGCTTCTCCTGTTGAAATAAGTAGTATTGAAACAAATATGGATGGAAGTTTATCCATATCAGATCATCATGCATACTTTGTCAACTATCATTATTATTCATCTGAACACACCTTTGAACACACCTTACAGATTAATGCAATAGATATTAATGATCCAGCCGCGCCCTTCGAAATCGGAAAATATGAATACATAGTTTCTGATGCCATTCCTTTTTACGGCTCTTTTATTTTAGAAAATAATATTTATTTCGTTGGAAACGATTTTAACATAATCGATTTTTCTGATCTCAATAATATCAGGAAACGCGGAACCTGTCACATTGAGGATCGCATATATGATCTGGCAGTCTTTGGAGATCGCATTTATATGGCACAGGGAGTGGACGGAATTAAAATCATGGATGCAACAGATCCTGCAAATCCCGAGGAGATAGGAGTTTACCAAACAGGGGACAAAGCCGAAGAAATACAAATGCTGGATAAATATTTCTATTTTCCTGAATATGAGGGAGGATACATCTCACAATTTACGCTGATGGATTTTTCTGATCCGGCATCCCCCATTGAACTCGGACCCTTCAAGTGCAAAGATAGGGCGATAAGGATATTTCCTGTCGGCGACACGCTTTATTCAGCGCTGGGATTTGAAGGCGTTGGAGTCTATACCCTTTTAAAACCTGACAGCCTAATAGAAATAGCGAGATACGCCAGCGAAAAGCATGTGCATGATATCTCTGTTGCTGGCAATTTCGCTTATATTGTTACCACGCCAACTGATAGAGGATATAATTATGATGATAGCCTGCATGTGCTCGATTTAAGCGATTTAGGTGATATTAAAGAACTGGGACAATGCAGTTGTCATGCTGGTAAACCAATTGTGAGGACTGGAATCTCAGTCTGCGGTTCCCGGGCATATCTGCCAGCCAATTCGCTGAGCCCCGATGGGCCTGGATTTGTAACAATCGACATTTCTGATCCTTACCATCCTGAGGAAATCGGATTTTATGATGTAAATTCCCGAAAGTCCATGCATATTGAAACATGGCAAAATTATGTCTTCATTGTAGGTTCTAAAGTTTTAGCTCTCGATACTTCTGATCCTGAAAATTTTAAGCAAGCAGGAATATTCTATCTAAAAGAAATTTTTCTGTCTGAGGGCTCTCTTAAAGGGAATTTGGAAAACTTTATTTATATGACAAGCAACAATGGCTTATTCATTTTAAAATTCGATCCACCAACCGATGTTGTGGATTTACTGCCAGAATCGAACTTGCCGAATGATTTTTCTCTACAGCAGAACTATCCCAATCCCTTTAACCCCAGCACACTCATCAGCTATTCATTGCCCGGGATTGGGAAGCACCATGTCTCCTTAAAAATCTACAATCTACTCGGTCAGAAGGTAAAGACGCTGGTGAATTCACATCAAGCAGCGGGCGTTCACTGTATCTCGTGGGATGGAAAGGATAACAGCGGTCAGGCAGTAACCAGTGGTATCTATTTCTATCAATTGAAAGCCGGAATTTTTACGCAGACAAAGAAGATGAGCTTTTTGCGATGAGTTACCACACGGATCAAGAGACACACGGAAAAATATTTTATAAAAATCCGTGTGATTCCTTGATCCGTGTGTTAATATTTTTTTCGTGTGGAAATTGACGGATATCTGTATTACATACGGATTAAATCGCACGGATCAAGGAATCACACGGATTTTTTCAGTTGGGTTCTTTATTCAATTTAAAAAACTTGCTCTGTTTTTAAAAAATTCCGCCAACCAAATATTCAACGCAGAGAAAAAAATATTGAAAAACTTACTATATTCTTTTTTATGATAACAAATGTCCATTTTTTTGTAGTTTTCTAAAATTTTCAAGAAAATCTCTGCGGTCTCCGCCTGTGCCCGAAGGGTACGAACTCTTCGTTTAAATTATGGTCAACTGAATTCCTACTATTTTTTTCTGTGAGGGTTCTCCGCTAGCTTGCGGATGAACGATTTTTTTATATCGGTTTTAGGTGAAACTGCGCTAAATTATTTTGCAACTTACACCAGAAATTTTCTCAGACTAAAATTAAATGTACCAATTATTTTACTTCAAGCATCATCTATTCCCCAACCAAACTCTGATTTGTCTTAAAATCCCACATTGTCTTTCGTTTTAAATCTGCCAGGGCAAGTTTGTAATCAATGTACGCATTTAGAAATGAGAATTTTGCCTGGGTTAAGCGGTTTCTGTCGAGGGCGAGTTCCTGGCTGGTGATGTCGCCGTTGTTAAATCGTTGCAGCGAAATATCAAATGCTCTTTGGGCAACTGCCTGATTTTTCTTCAATACTTCCAACCTGCTTTCAGCTTCTTTCATCCTGCCAACAACATCGCGCACTTCACGGACGATTGTTTTTTTCTGTTCAGCCAATGCCAGTTCCGAGTCATTCAAATTCGCCTTTGCTGCAGCTACTTCTGCCGCATTCACGCCCCAATCCCATATTGGCACCGAGAGAGAAAAAACAACACCGCGGTTATTGGGTCTTCGATCCATATCCTCGATACTTGAATTCCATAGATTTTGCGGTG
>Ga0255380_10166_pt1 | contig 11443 bp, 5 predicted proteins | sample ANMaggSeSYBR01G8_FD_182107 | JGI IMG/M metagenome (GOLD analysis project Ga0255380, IMG submission 182107) | Sediment cell enrichment communities from methane seep in Santa Monica Basin, California, United Staets - ANME aggregate JGI... | ecosystem: Environmental > Aquatic > Marine > Cold seeps >... | reverse complement strand
GAGTTGGCGCACTCGCTTTACAGGGAAAAGATGATAGAGTGGACAAATGGCTGGAGATGGCTTTGCATAGCTTTCGTACTTTTATCAAGGTTTTTCAACCAGATGGAAGTTATGATGAAGGATCCTCGTACTGGAATTATACCGCATCTAACATTATCCTTTTTACCGAAGCGCTGCGTCGAAAGACAGGTGAAGACCTGTTCGATGAGGTGAACTGGGTTGGAGGAATGGATTTTATGTTAGGTTTGCAGATGCCGCATCATGAGAATCCTGCTTTCTGTGTAAATTTTGGTGACAGTGGCGGCAGCTTTGATTCTGGCAATGGCTTCTGGGTCGCCAGTCATGCACGTGATGGGCTGGCTCAATACACTGCCCTGAATCATTCCCGGGGACACAACATTTTCTCACTCGCCTGGTATGACCCCACGGTTAAGCCTCAGAAACCAACTTCAGCGAATCACTTCAAGCACTTCGATCTCGACTGGGTGGTTGCTCGTACCGGTTATACTGAAGATGACATTGTTCTTGCTATGCGCAGTGGCAAGCCTTCAAACCACGAGCATGCTGATCGCAACAGCGTGATTCTGAAAGCTTATGGTGAAATTTTACTTGCCGACCCTAAACGCCATCCTTATGACAACCGTAAACCTTCGTGGCTTCTCCGCTGTTCCCCGGCTCATAACACCGTGTTGATCGATGGCAAAGGTCACCCCTACATCGACGGAAATGAGGGAGTTTGTTCATCTCAGGCTTCAGCAAAAATTATCCGCAGCGGCGAACGGGATGGATATGTTTTCTGGGCAAGCGATGCCACCCAGGCGTACCAGTTAGTTGATGAGGATGTGGCGTCTGTAACCCGGACGGTCGTCGCTTTCCTAAAAGTGCCGTGTGTTTTGATTCTTGATAAATTGATAAAAAAAGCTGCGCCATCGCTGTTTTCCGCTCGTTATCAAATTGAAAACGAAGACGGAAATGGCAGTGGTAAAGTGAAGGATGACCAATTTGAAGTTTTACGTCCCGGCGCTAAATTTTTCGCCCTATGCAGTGGAAGCCAGGGACTTGTTTTACGATTGGACAAGCACCCGATTCCTTCTGATAAAGGTGTGTATCCCTTCATCGAAGCGGCAACCAGTCATGCCGGCAAAGAGCCGTTCCTGGTAACAGTCGGTCTGCCATTGAAGGATGAAGAAGCGAAGCCGGATATTTCAATAACAAATAAAGGCAGCAAATGGTTTATCAATGTTAGCCACAATAAAAAAGAAATGCACTGCCAGGTTTTGGATGATGGAATGCTGCCGGAATTTGAAGTTACACGCCTGGAGCTTGGTTAATCAGTGCATGTTTTTCGCTCATCAGCCAGTTGGCTGAGAAATTCCGCAGAAAAAGATATTATTTTTCCAATTCTGTGGTAGTTCAATTTCTGCGGGCTATTTTTTTGTCGGTTTGATGTCATTTCGAACGGAACGAAGTGAAGTGAGAAATCTATATATCCAATTATATTAATTAGTTAACCAGATTTCTCTCCGTCAATCGACGGATCGAAATGACACTTTTTTCTATTTTGCAGAACTCTTCAAACTTAAAAACATGGAGGATTAAATCTTGAATCAAAAAAAGATATTAAAATTCATTTGTGTAGTATTTTGTATTCTTTTATTTCTTACAAGTAGCTGCGGAGAAAAAGCAGAGAGAGATGAAACTATGGGTATAACGGGAATAACAAAAGGTGAAGTAGATATTGCCATTCCTCTAAGTACGCCTCCAGATGAGGTGTGGCGTTACGGGTTGGGATTCCCGATTCAAGTAGCGCCGCGGTTGGCAGGACTTTTTTGCAACATCCGCAAGGAAGGGGCGGCAAGCATTGACTTTGAGGTCGGATCGGACATCATCCTTTTTGATGACCTTGACGACATTCGGGCGGATAAGGCGATTCCGCTGTCCCGGTACGAAAAGGAGGTTCGTTCCGGGATAGGAAACACTGTTACCAGGAAGGGTCCGGTTATTGGCGGTTTTGTACCAATCGGCGCAAAATTGGAGGATGGTTCACCACATCCCCATGCAGGCACTGGATTTGGAATGTGTTGGGCGATTGTTCATCCACTGGATCAGCATGACCGCTTCGGTTACCTGGATATCATTGAGCGATACGAGGAGTTATTTCAGTTCGCCTACGATGGGCGGGATTTTAAAGTCCTTAAAAAAGAACATGTAAAGACGGATACGCTTGTCTCAGACTGGAATCTTTTGGGAAGTTTTATAACTAACGCCATTCCCGATGGTCAGGATTTTCTCCATGTCATGGCGACAAAAATCGGGGATATTGTTGTATCAGGAGTTACACGCTGGAAGTACGGTGAAAACGGCTGGCGCCCTGTTTCATTCGTTCCCGTAACAGGGAACAAAGCCAGGTGGACCGAGCCAAGTCTCATCCGGGATGTGGACGGAAGTCTGCTCCTGTCCGCACGCAGCTTTTGTAATAGTTCCATGGATGCGCCAGCTGCTTTCGATATTGCTGTTTGGCGATCTACGGACAATGGACAAACCTGGCAACAAGTCATCTACCGCAAAAAATGCCGTTCAGCGTCTCCTGTTTCGATCGACCAGGCTGCCGACGGTACTGCTTTTATTGTGGCAAATTATCCCCCTCTTATGCGCAGACGTGATATTTTATGTTATTGGTCTCTCAATGCAAACCGGACTGATCTTGGAGAACTTGCTATTGCCCGCGATGCCCGGGGAGAATTTGGGACTGCCCCAAGCGGATCCTGGTGGCGCATCGATCATCCCACATCGGCAATTGTACAGCTTGCAGATGGAAAATGGCACAGTTTATTGGTGTATCGTATAGTGGATAACGGCGAAATTGAGGGAGACGCAGATCCCACTCCACAGACGGGATGTTATGTCGAAGAAGTCTTTTCGCGGGGAGAAGCCATCCCGGCATGGAAATTTTAGCCCGCATTATTCATTATATTTTTGAAGGAAGCGGGATAACCTGAATGGTGCATGAATTTGAATTCGGCATATTAAACTGAGTTTGATATTGCATATCCGCTTAACAAGCATAATTACAATAAGTTAACCGTGTTTCAAGTAAATTTCTTGCCATATCCAGTTTTTTTATATTTTTATCATGTAGACAGACTGGGAATAATTCAGGTTAAAGAAATCTATTTTAATAAAGTAAAAAACAAAAACTTACACAATTAAAAATGAAAGGTTAAAAGCATGAATCAAAAAAGGATATTAAAATTCATTTGTGTAGTATTTTGTATTCTTTTATTTCTTACAAGTAGCTGCGGAGAAAAAGCAGAGAGAGATGAAATTAGTGGTATAACGGGAGTAACAAAAGGCAGCGTGGATCTTGCCATTCCGCCCAGCACTCCGCCAGACGAGGTATGGCGTTACGGATTGGGGTTTCCGTTTCAAGTGGCGCCGGACATGGCAGCACTGTTTGTCAATATTCGTAAGGAAGGAACCGGCAGCGTTGACTATGAGATCGGTACCGATGTTATTCTTTTCGATGATCTGGCGAACATCAGCGCAGCAAATGCTATCGAGGTTTCACGATATGAAAGGGGAGTTCATGGGGATTCCGGGAAGAAAACGATAACCCTAAAAGGGCCTGTCACAGGCGGTTTTGTGCCTCTGGGCGCAAAGCAGGCAGATGGCTCAGACCATCCCCATGCCGGCACCGGATTCGGGATGTGTTGGGTGATTACTGAGGCGCTTGACCTGAACGGTAAGTATAATTGGGATGAAAATTTATTAAAGAGAAGAGATGGGCTTTTCCAGTTTGCCTATGATGGGAAGAAATTTCAAATCCTTAAAAAAGAACTTGTAAAGACGGAGACACTTCTCCCTGATTCTGATTGGAATCTTGAGGGAGATTTCCTGGCAAACGCTATCCCGGATGGTTCTGATTTACTTTTTGCCATGGGAGCCTGGAAGAAACCTGGTGATATAGTGATTCTTGGGGTCACGCGCTGGCGGCACGGCTCCGAGGGCTGGCTCCCAATTTCCTTCACACCGGTAACAGGACCACCACCGGAGCAAGTTTGGACCGAACCGAGTCTTATCCGCGACGTGGACGGACATCTGTTGCTGTCCGCGCGTAGCGGTTATCATCCATCCGATAGTACAATTGCTTTCGATATTGCTGTTTGGCGTTCTACGGCTAATGGGCAAACCTGGAAACAGGTCATTTACCGCAAGAAATCTCGATCCCGGGGTCCCGTTACAATTAATCAGGCTGCGGACGGTACGCCGTTTATCGTAGCCAATTACGCTCCTCTCCGGGAGGATCGAGATATTTTATGCTATTGGTCCCTTAATGCCGGACGGACCGATCTTGGAGAACTCAAAATCGCTCGGGATGCCCGAGGGCAATTTGGGCCTCCTCCACGCGGATTATGGTGGAACGTCGATCATCCTACATCGGCGATAGTGCGGCTTGCCGACAGGAAATGGCATAGTTTATTGGTGTATCGTATCCTTGAGTACGACCCGCTTAAGATAGGCACTGATCCCGCCCCGCAGACAGGATTTTACATCGAAGAGGTTTTTTCTAGGGGAGAAACCATACCGGCATGGAAATTTTAGAGAAATCTATTTTAATAAAATACAAAACAAAAACTTACACAATTAAAAATGAAAGGTTAAAATCATGAATCAAAAAAAGATGTTCAAATTATTTTCTCTAGTATTTTTTGTTCTTTTATTTGTTGTGAGCAGTTGTAATCAAAAACAGGAACCGGATCTGTCCTGGGAGGATGCAAGGTTGAAGTTTGTCCGGGACATAGGCAGAATGAACCTTAGCCAGATCCCGGGCATTGCTCTTTCGGATGAAGAAAAGGACGACTGGCTTCGGATGCACGAGTTTATTCCGACTGCCGATGAGATGAGTGACAGTACTTTCTTTCAAACACTAAAATTGGAACAAATGCCAACAGTGAATGATGCTGTTGTTAAAGGTGATTTCGAGACGGCGCGGCTTGAACTTAAAAAGTACTTTCAGAAAAAGCCGGTGCAGCAACAGCTTCTCGATATATTCTTCTCAAAAAAAATTGATTCAGTTCAAGTTATCGAGAATGCTCAGCAGAGCTTGAAAGAGAAAAACTTAGGCAAAAAAGACCGCTACTATCAGACATTTACTACATGGACTTTAATGCATCATTTTCTTCAGGCTTACTATTTGAACGGGGATCAGGAATATCTTGATGGATGGTTTCGGATTTTCAACTTTTTCTATCACGAACTCCGCCCGCCTCTTCAAAAGCCTGATGTTTATGTCTCGGTGAATGGGACGACCAATCCATGGAACACGCTTCAGGTAGCCAGCCGCCTGGCACACTTGATAACCATGAAACAAGTTATCGACGATAATAGCGATATATCTGTCAATTCTGAAAATTACTTAAATCTAAACAAGTCGATCTTTGAGCTTCAGGACTTTCTGATCAAGATGAACCGCCGGTTCTACAACTCCAATTGGCAGATTCATGAGATGATGGAACTGCTGCAATCCACCGTAACCTTTCCCGAATTTAAAAACTCTTCCCGGACAGCACAAATGGCATGGGAGTCACTTGTCTGCCACATGGAGAGAGAGACACTTGCCGATGGCGGACACAATGAACTGGCAACCGGTTATGCTTTGGGTGTAATTAATATCTACAAGCATGCTTTAATTTATGCCCGATTAGCCGGAATGGAAGTCCCTGAATCCTTTCTTACAGGATTGCACAGCATGTATAATTGGTTGGCGAACATTGCAGGCCCGGGGCTTGGCATGCCCCCTGCAGGAGATGCAGGAATATATCCGCCGGGATACCTAATTGACAATTTAATCGAGGGTGCGCTCCTTTTTCGCGATCCCGAGTGTAAATGGTTCATCGAAAAGGAGAATGACCGGATTCAAAGACTTGCCCGCAATCTATTTGGCAACAATTTTGAGGCAGAGCTGACAGCCTTTGCTTCGGTTCGTGCCAGGAAACCAAATCACACTTCCGTGCTTCTGAAGGAATCAGGCTATGGAATTATGCGCTCTTCCTGGGAAACTGGGTCGAACTACCTGATGATGGATTTTGGCTCCAACGAGCCCTGGCATGCCCAGGCTGATTTTCTCTCCATAAATGTGTATGCCTTTGGAAGTCCTATCATTACAAATTCCGGGGTCGTCCGCTACGATACTTATCGCACACGAATTTGGTACAAACAGACGGTCAGTCATAATACAGTCTGGGTAAACGGAATGAGCCAGGAAAAAAGCCATGATGGAGAATTGGAAAACTGGGTAGCGACGCCTAATTTCGATTTTATTTCTGCCTCCCACTCAGGCTACCTGTTCCTTGGTGTAAAACCTCAACGGAAAATCCTTTTTGTTAAAGGCGACATTGAAGCTGGGACGCCGGAATACTGGATTATTACCGACAATGTTCTCCGAAGCAATTTCACACAAACCACCGGCTATTTTGATGCGCGCTGGCTTCTTCATTTCCAGCCGACAGAACTCGAAGTTACGCCGGATCAGTGGGTCTCCACTACTCACGAAGACGCTAACATTGTTGTTATTCCTATGGACACAGCGGATCAGAAATTGAGAATCGATAAGAGTTGGATGCGTACTCTTCCTGTGGATGGTTCAACCGAGGTTGACGACGCTCCATTCATGCAATTGGTTAAGGAAGGTGAGCCGCCGCTTTTGTGGTCGATGCTGCTTTATCCATTCAAAGGTAAAACGCGTCCCGAAATTGTGGTTACTCCTTTGTCGATCACAGTTAAGCAAGAAGTTTTTCAGAAGAATGACGATGTCAGGAGAGCATTTCAAATAAGTGTTCAGGGAGAAGAGCATGTTTGGTTTGAATGCCCCGGGCAAGAGGGTGTCCATCAATTTGGCACATTTCGCTCCGATGGAACAACCGGACTGCTTGTATTCAAAAATGACGGCGTGAAGCGACTTTTTCTGCTCAATGGTTCACTATTAGAAAAAGACGGCAACTCGATAGTTAACTCCGACACAGGTTTGAACTGGCTTGACCTGTCAATTTCAGATGGCAGTCTGGAAATATATGCCGATAAGCAAAGCCGAATAAAAGTTCTCGCCAGTGGAATAAAGACTGTCAGGTTCAATGATAAAGCAGCGCCATTTATTCAATCTGGGGAATATGTTTTTATTAGGTAGGAATAATTTTTGTTCTATATTGTTTTAGACCTCAAAGGTCTTCAAGACCTTTGAGGTCTTTCAAATTAAATTCAAACTTAACTTATAACTATGGAGAATTAAAGCATGAATCAAAAAAAGATGTTCAAATTATTTTGTGTACTATTTTTTGTTTTTTTATTTCTCGTGAGCAGTTGTAATCAAAAACAGGAACCGGATCTGTCCTGGGAGGATGCAAGGTTGAAATTTGTCCGGGAAATAGCCAGAATGAACCTTAGCCAGATACCGGGCATTGTTCTCTCGAATGAAGAAAAGGACGACTGGCTTCGGATGCATGAGTTTATTCCGACGGCTGATGAGATGAGTGACAGTACTTTCTTTCAAACGTTAAAATTAGAACAAATGCCAACAGTGAATGATGCTGTTGTTGAAGGTGATTTCGAGACGGCGCGGCTTGAACTTAAAAAGTACTTTCAGAAAAAGCCAGTGCAGCAACAGCTTCTCAATATATTCTTCGCACATAAAATTGATTCAATTCAAGTTATTGAAAAAGCTCAGCAGGAATTGAAAGAGAAAAATTTTGGTAAAAAAGACCGCTACTACCAGGCATTTACTACCTGGGGTGTGATGCATAATCTCCTTCGGGCTTTTCATTTGGACGGCAACCAGGAATATCTTGACGGATGGTTTCGGGTTTTTAACTTTTTCTACCACGAACTCCGTCCGCCTGCCGGAACGCCCGATGTTTATGTCTCGGTAAATGGGACGACCAATCCATGGAACACGCTTCAAATAGCCAGCCGCCTGGTGCACTTGATAACCATGAGGCAGGTTATCGACATGAATAGCGATAACCCTGTCAGTCCTGAAAATTACATAAATCTAAACAAGTCGATCTATGAGCTTCAGGATTTTATGGTCAGGATGAACCACAGGTTCTACAATTCGAATTGGCAGGTTCATCAGATGATGGAACTGTTGCAATCTACCGTAGCTTTTCCTGAATTTAAAAACTCTTCCTGGATCGCAAAAATGGCATGGCAGTCAGTTCTTTGCCACATGGAGAGGGAAACGCTTGCCGATGGCGGCTACCACGAACTGGCAACCAGTTATTCATTGGGAATGATTCGCATCTACAACCATGCTCTTATTTATGCCCGGATGGCCGACTTGGAAGTTCCCGATACTTTTCTCACCGGATTACACAGTATGTATCTTTGGTTGGCGAACATGGCTGGTCCAGGTCTTGGTTATTCCCCTGCAGGAGATGCAGGAATCTATCCGCCGGGATATCTGGATGATTATTTGATCGAGGGTGCGCTGCTTTTTCATGATCCGTTGTGTAAATGGTTCATCGAAGATAAGACGGATCAGATTCAAACACGTGCCCGCTACTTATTTGGCGATAATTTTGAGACAGAGTTGACAGCCTTTGAATCAGTCCGTGCCCGAAAACCAAATCACACATCCGTGGTTTTAAGGGAATCAGGTTACGGAATCATGCGCTCTTCCTGGAGAGCCGAGTCGAATTACCTGATGCTGGATTTCGGCTCCAACGAACCCTGGCACGCCCGGGCTGATTTTCTTTCCTTTAACTTGTATGCCTTTGGTCAGCCAATTATTACCAATCCCGGTTCCGGTCGCTACGATTCTTATCGTTCCCGGGCGTGGTACAAACAAACGATCAGTCACAACACTGTCTGGGTAAACGGAATGAGCCAGGAAAAGAGCCATGACAGCGAATTGCAAAACTGGGTTACGACGCCTCATTTCGATTTTATCTCGGCTTCTCACTCAGGTTACCTTTTTTTAGGAGTAAAACATCAGCGGAATATCCTTTTTGTTAAAGGAGACCCTGCTGCGGGAATACCGGAATACTGGCTTGTATCAGACGATCTTCTCAGAAGCGAATTTACCCAAACCACGGGCTATTTTGACGGTCGCTGGCTTGCTCATTTTCAGCCGACAAAGCTCGATGTTACGCCGGATCAGCGGGTAGCCACCACAAACGAAGAAGCTAACCTGATCGTAATTCCCATGGACACAGCGGGTCAGAGCTTAAGAATCGACAAGGGCTGGATGCGTACTCTTCCTTCCAATGGCATAACTGAAGTTGAAGATGCTCCATTCATGCAATTAGTAAAGGAAGGCGAACCACCGCTTTTGTGGTCGATGCTGCTTTATCCATTCAAAGGAAAAACTCAGCCAAAAATTGTGGTTAATCCTTTGCCGATTTCTTCTACTCCTGTTGATAAATATGTTTTTCAGGAGATGGATGATATCAGAAGAGCATTTCAAATTAACGTACAGGGAGAAGAGCATGTTTGGTTTGAATGTCCCGGGCAGGATGGAGTCCATCAATTTGGCACGTTTCGTTCCGATGGAACAACCGGACTGCTTGTATTCAAAGATGACAGCGTGAAGCGACTTTTTCTGCTCAATGGTTCACTTTTAGAAAAAGACGGCGACTCGATATTTTACGCTGATACAGATTTGAACTGGCTTGACCTGTCAATTTCAGACGGCAGTCTGGAAATTTACGCAGATAAGCAATGCCGAATAAAAGTTCTTACCAGTGGAATAAAGGCTGTCAGGTTTAATGATAAAGCAGTGCCTTTTATTCAATCAGGGGAATATGTTCTTATTAGGTAGGGATGTTTTTTTGATAGACCTCAAAGGTCTCCAAGACCTTTGAGGTCTATTCAATTTTGAAAATTAAATTCAAACTTAACTTAAAACTATAGAGGATTAAAGCATGAATCAAAAAAAGATGTTCAAATTCTTTTCTGTAGTATTTTTTGTTCTTTTATTTATTGTAAACAGTTGTAATCAAAAGCAGGAACCGGAGCTTTCCTGGGAGGATGCAAGGTTAAAGTTTGTCCGGGAGATAGGCAGAATGAACCTCAGTCAGATCCCTGGTATCGTTCTTACGGATGAAGAAAGAAACGACTGGCTTCGAATGCACGAATTTATTCCGACTGCCGAAGAGATGAGTGACAGCGCCTTCTTTCAAACACTAAAATTGGAACAAATGCCAACAGTGAATGATGCTGTTGTTGAAGGTGATTTCAAAACAGCGCGGCTTGAACTCAAAGAATACTTTCAGAAAAAGCCGGTCCAAAAACAGCTTCTCGAACTCTATTTCGAACGAGGGATAGATTCATCGCAAGTTATTGACAAGGCTCAGCAGAGCTTTAAAGAACGCAACTTTGAGAAAAAAGATCGCTACTACAAAGCTTTCACTACCTGGGGAATGATGTGGAATCTCCTTTGTGCTGTCTCCTTGACAGATAATCAGGATTATATTGATGGATGGTTTCGGATTTTTAATTTTTTCTACCACGACATCCGTCCTCCAGCTGAGACGCCTGATGTTTATGTTTCGGTGAATGGGACGGCTAATCCATGGAGTACGCTTACGGCGGCTGGTCACTTTGGTCAATTAATAGCCATGAAGCAGACTATCGACGAGAACAACAATATTTCTGTCAACCCTGAAGATTACTTAAACCTGTGTAAGTCGATCTTTGAGCATCAGGACTTGTTGAGCAGGATGAACTACAGGTTTTACAATTCGAACTGGCAAATTCATCAGATGACGGTGCTGTTGAGATCTACATTAGTATGTCCGGAATTTAAAACATCATCCATGATGGCACAAAGGGCATGGCAGTCGCTTCTCTGTCACAAGGAGAATTAGAAAACTGGGTAACAACACCAAATTTTGATTTTATTTCTGCCTCCCATGCGGGCTACCGGTTATTCCCTGGGTGTAGTTAACACCTACAAAACCGCACTAATTTATGCCCGGTTAGCCGGACTTAAAGTTCCTGAATCCTTTCTTACCGGGTTGCACAGCATGTATCGCTGGACAATGGACATCATGGGTCCGAATTTTGGTCTTGCGCCGGCGGGAGATGCAGGAATATTTCCACCAGGTGGGCTGGTTAATTGGTTGATTGACGGTGCGCTTCTGTTCCATGATCCGGAGTGCAAATGGTTCATCGAAAAGCAGACGGATAAAATTCAGACCCGCGCCCGCTATTTATTTGGCGATAATTTTGAGACAGAACTGACAGCTTTTGCTTCAGTTCGTGCAAGGAAGCCAGATCACACCTCTGTACTTTTGAAGGAATCGGGCTTTGGAATCATGCGCTCGTCCTGGGAAACTGGATCAAACTACCTGATGATGGATTTTGGCTGCAACGAACCCTGGCACGCCAAGGCTGATTTTCTTTCCATAAACGTGTATGCCTTTGGTCAGCCAATTATTACTAATCC
>Ga0255380_10160_pt1 | contig 11561 bp, 9 predicted proteins | sample ANMaggSeSYBR01G8_FD_182107 | JGI IMG/M metagenome (GOLD analysis project Ga0255380, IMG submission 182107) | Sediment cell enrichment communities from methane seep in Santa Monica Basin, California, United Staets - ANME aggregate JGI... | ecosystem: Environmental > Aquatic > Marine > Cold seeps >... | reverse complement strand
CGAAGCAATCCTTTGAATTTAGAGAGATTGCTTCACTCCTTTCAGTCTCTCGCAATGACGATTGTTTGTTTCGTCTATATTCTTTATAAAAACATGGCATTAAGACAGTGTTGGCTGAACAGAATACCTAATCATAAACTTAAAATGATTTTTATCTGCTGGGTTGTTTTCTGCAAACTGGCAGATTGGAAAAATATAATATTTTAAAAATATGTGCCCTGTCTATTTCTTAAACTGAATATCAGCAATATATCCAAACGAAATACTAAAAGTAGGAATCACTAAATACCGCAAGCCTATTTGCGTGAACCAATCTTCAAAAGACATTTCTGCCAGAGGCAGCAATATTATAATATCAAGCAGCCAGTTAATAACCAGCCATGACAAACCAACAACAAGCCCTTCTTTTAAAAAATTATCTTTCAATTGTTTGAAATAGACAATCAACAGATAGGCGCCGAAAACAGCAGAAACGACCATCAAAATTGATTTTATTAAAAAGATATCCATCGTTGGTTGTCCATCTCTGTCGTAAAAGAAAAAGGCGACAACAAAGGGAACTAACCAGGTTAAAAAACCAAACAATAATATTTTAAAAAAACTTTTTCATTATGCAGCCTCCTCGTTAATAAAAATTTGAATTTCAGTCAGGTAGTTTTTTGGATTGCCTTTGAAAATCATACCAGGTCCTTTCAAATAAACTTCTCTTGTGGGGATTTTTGTTTTGAAGTTCTTCTCATTGAGATAGGCAAAAATCTTTTTGTACGAATCGCCTAATGTTTGATAAGCTCCTTTATGAATCAGCGCAACACATTTGCCGCCTTTTAATTCCCTGACTGAAATATTTTCCGTATCTTTGCCTTTGCGAACAGGAAAGCAGGCTTCAAAATCAGCGCCATCTTCTTTGTATTCACCGTCATAATAAAGCGCCATCGGCTTGCCATTAATAAAACGACCAAAGGTTTTTCCGAGTAGCTTGAATCCTTCGCCGACCATCTCATATTTGCCTTTCATACGGTGCCCAGCAATTAAAATTGTTTCGATGTCTTTTTCTTCAATTTCAAATTCACTATTTTTGTTCATAGCACTCTCCCTTTCATATTGAATAATTGATTCAATGGAGCGGGAAATTTCATTGTATCGATTTATTTTTACATCGACTTCTTTTAATCTTTGCTCAAGATAACTGAGCATGTCCGACTCTTCACTGCACTCTTCCAGAATTTCCTTAATTTCTGCCAGCGTAAAATCAAACTGTTTCAAAATTTTAATTGATCTGGCTATTTCATAATTTGCTTCATTATAATAACGATAGCCAGTAAACTGATCCACTTCTGCTGGTATCAGAATTTCTTTTTCGTGATAAAGACGGAGCGATTTAATTGAAAGAGAAGTCATTTTTGAAAACTCACCGATACTAAATTTCATAATTTCCTCGCAAATAATTAAAATTAGTTAGGGTTGATCAACCAACTACATATAATAAAAGGGCTGCCCTTGGGGGAGAGTCAAGTGTTTTTTTTAAATAGGTTAAGGTTTAGGTAAAGGCAAAGAAAAAAATAGTTGAGTATAATTAAGATAATAATTTTTATGTAATTTTCAAGGAGATTTTTTTATTGTTTTTCACCCAAAATTTATTAACTTTAACCCGCATTATTCACAGTCTGTATTTCCTTATATTTCAAAGGTAACTGTACAGGCATTATATTTTTGAAGGAAGCGGGATAACCTGAATGGTGCATGAATTTAAATTTGGCATATTTAACTGAGTTTAATATTACATGCCTGCTTAACAAATGCAATTACAATAAGTCAACTACATTTTAAGTAAATTCCATGGATAATTCAGGTTAAATGAATAAAAATCCCTTTGCAGTGTATCATATTATGAAAGGTGAATTCCTGATATGGAAGATGACAAAGATGTTAATGAACATTCTCTCATTCTAAAATGCCAGCAGGGTGATAAACAAGCATACAGTGTGCTGGTCAAAAAAAATATGAAGCGGGCTTATTTTACTGCGTTGGGATTAACTGGTTCTCATGATAGCGCGCTTGATCTGTCGCAGGATGCTTTTGTTCGAGCGTATCGTTCAATCCATAAATTTGATTCGGATAGGAAATTTTTCACCTGGTATTATCAAATTTTAAGGAACCTGTGCTTTAATCATCTTCGTGATCGCGCTCGTCATGCCCGATCATTTTCCGAGATTGGAGAATACGAGCTTAATAGCATTGTGGACAGTTCTCAAAATACATCTGACCAGATCGATCAGAAAGAAAAAAAGGAGTTGCTGTGGCAGGCAATAGAATCGTTAAGACCACAGGAAAGAGAGATTATTATCCTTAAAGATTTTCAGGATATGGCTTATAAGGAAATTGCGGAATCTTTAGATTGTCCCATTGGTACGGTCATGTCCAGATTATACAATGCACGCAAAACATTGAAAAAAAAATTAGCGAGGTATTTCAATGAGTAAATTCCTCAAAAAATCAGATACACACCGCTTCGCCATTCTGCTTATGGGCGCGGTTGATGGCGAACTCACTGAGCAAGAACAGTTTGAATTTGACCAGCTCATTTTAAAACATCCTGAATTAAAAAAAGAAATGCAACAGTATCAAAAAATTAAGGAGGTGACTCAAACCATGAAATTCAAACAACCGCATACTGAAGTATGGGATAAATATTGGCTAAATATTTACAACCGTATCGAGCGGGGAATCGCCTGGATTATTTTCTCCATCGGGTGCATGATACTCATAACTTATGGTTTATTCAAAGCCGTCGAGTCTATCATCGCTGAACCGCAACTTGAAATTATTATAAAAATTGGCATATTAGCTGTTATTGCTGGAGTAGTAATTTTACTTGTGTCAGTTGCAAGAGAAAGATTATTTATCAAAAAAACCGATCGCTATTCCAAGGAGGTGCAAAGATGATAGTAGTAACTTCAGATAAAATTCCCGATAAAAAAGTAATAAAAACACTGGGCATAGTTAAAGGCAATACCATCCGTGCCCGACACGTTGGCAAAGATATTCTTGCTGGATTTAAAAATATATTAGGCGGTGAAATTGAAGAATACACAAAATTAATGGCTGAAGCCAGGGAACAATCAATAGATCGCATGATTGCCTCGGCTGAGGAGATGGGCGCTAATGCAATTGTTACTGCTCGTTTTTCCACCAGTTATATTATGGGAGCAGCGTCGGAGATTCTGGCTTACGGCACTGCTGTTGTGGTGGAGTAAAAAAGAAAAAGGTTAAAGTTAAGGTTAAGGTAAAGAAAAAACTATAGACAGGTTATGTTCCGATTTTTTTCTTTACCTTTTCCTATGCCTTTGCCTTCTACTCAAGTTATTCGATCAACGATTGAACCAACTCCCGTTCTTTCCAAAGAATACAACCTTCTCCATTCTCTTTGGCAAATAAAATCAATTAGTGAAAATTCGTGGAACTGAAAGTCCGCCGTCTTTTTGGTGGATTAGTGGTTAAAAGCTTTTTAGAGTAGACTCATAGATAGTAAAGATATTTTATTTTAAAAACCCCAACTCTATCCACAACATGTAATCGATTTGGAAGTAAATTATCCATTGAATCGTATCGTTCACTTCGATCCCGAATTTCATTAACTGCAAAATATATCCAGCTTTTTGGCGAAAAATTATAAGAGAAAAGAAATCCAAATATTGATTGTTCTAATTTATCAGTGGACTTATAAAATAAATTATCAAAATAAATCCGAATGTTTAAATTATTGATTGGCGTTGCAGAAATAAAAGGTCGAGAATTATAAGTAACATCTTCAACGCCGCCAGCGGGATTACCTTCAATGAACATATTTGCTGATGTGCCAATTTGTATCGTATTCAAAACTCGCCAACTGACCTGACCACCAAACCAGGAGTAATAAGCCAAATATTCTCTGGAAAAATTATAAGTTTTCGAATACCCTCCAAACATGAACCCATTCCATTTAGGCGACACATGGAACCAGGAACTAATATTCAAATCATGTGAAGTATAACGCACATCCAGATTCTTTGAATCACCACCATTATAATTGATCTCGAATCCCCACTGGTTTCTAAATTGCATATTGTATCCAAGAATAATCCATCGGTCAATAAAATTATCTTCTTTGGCATACCCTAAATACCCGCCTCCATAAATCGATATCCGCCTGATGTATCCTTCATCAAAATACAATCGTGGACCGCCAAGCCCGACAGTTTGCCAGGTTCCCTGCCAGGGAACAAAGCCTACCTGGTCAACATCAAAATTATCACCGATGTATCTTCCACGCACTAAAATCATTTTGTTTTCTTGAATTGAAGTAAAACCCGCAGAACCTGCAAAATCTCCCTGGTTATTTTTAAACGACCGTGCAAGCTGATAAGCCAACTGCCAGTTCGATTTCCGAAAAGCGCCATCGATATCTAATACACCATTGCTTTCAGCAGCGGTACGTTTGCCTACAAATAAAAACCCAATGGATGAATTACCCAGAATTTGTCTTTTTATTCTGGCAGAACCGAAGTAAGCTTGCTCTTCTGTCTGGTTTTCCCCGTCTTCATCGATGTAATCTGTTTCGCCAGTTAATGCCATGAATCCGCCATATTCCCACTTGTTCATCCGACCGAATGCTTTTGTACCTGCAAAAAGGGGAACTTCTGAACCATCAGATAGTTTCTTGCCAATTCTTCTCGAATAAAACAATTCTAACGGACGATAAAATCCCGAATTTCGCTGACGACCTGATGCCATAAAAATTTCATTTCCTTCTGTAAAAAATGGTCGCCTTTCTGAAAAATAGGATTCATAACGGGAAATATTAAATTCATACGGGTCCGCCTCTATTTGGGCAAAGTCGGGATTGGCAGTAAATTGAAATGTTAACTTTGGTGATGGGTTGTAAAAAATGTCAATACCAGCATCGGGGTCTATATCATATTTCTTACCATTAACATAAGTCGCTTTGGAAATGCCGACAGGATAAATTTCCAGATGCATTCCCCTGACAGTTGGTTTAAAATCCTGAAAAAGCAACCTGCCAAATTTGGAGATTCTCTGTCCTTCGTTTTCTTCATAAGCACACCAATAAATATCTTCCGTACCAACAGGAATATAGCGGTCAAAATCAAGTCCCCATTCATCTAATTCTTCATCATACTGGATGGACTTGTACGGTATCTTCATTTCCACAACAAATCCCCAATCATAAATCTTTGCACCAGAAAACCAGATGCCATCCCAGGAATAATCTCGGTTTCGGGCATCATCGAGCAGCTTGGAATCAGCCCGAACACCAGCCGCTGTTACTGCGAATTTATATGCTGTCCGCTTATTGCCAAAAGTATCCAGCATAAGTGAAACAACATCACCACCAAAATCATCTAACTTTCCCGTTTGTTGTTGAATATTCTTTTTTTTATCGTAACAAACTATTAAACAAAACAGCGCATCATCGGTGGTTAAAACCTTTGCGACAGTTTTCTTAGTAGGATTTGATCTGTGGTATGGTTGGAATTGAATGAAGTTTGAAATAGAATCGGCTTGATTCCAGGCTGGATCAATAATACCATCGACAATAATGTCTTCTGTGGATTTTTGGAGTACTAATACCTTTTCGGAATTATTGGCAAACAAACTTAATGGGATAAATAATAATAATGTGATAAGAATTTTTTTCATCTTTAGTCCTTTTTGTTTGAATTATTCACATTAGATAAAAAATTCATTATTGTGGAAATTGAAGCTGTTTGATTTACGGCAAATTAAAAGGCAGGTTGCATTTTTGGGGAATTTTATTTTAAGGTTTTATAATTTTATACTGGGTAAATCATCGAGTCGGTTTATCAAATTATAAAAAAGATTTTTGGGATATTGAATATGTAATATGGTCATTTTATACGAATAATAATATTTTTAATTGACTTTTTGATCACAATTAAATATATCTGAATATAGCAGTGTTATCATTCCTGAAACTATATAAACCAATTTCTGGATATTTTTACAAATTGAATGTTGTCCAAAAACTGTATACTCACTCGTTATGTTTCTAAAAGTAAAATAAAATAATCATAAAAATAATAAAATTTTAAATTGCTTCTAATTGCCAATTTTGTTAAATTCATCTTTGTCAATTTTCATCAATTTAAACAAAAGTTAAAGGCAATATTCAATGATAGAACATAAGATCAATACAGATTTAACCTTCTTCACGAATGAACCGCATTCCACTCTTTTGGACCGATTCACCCAGACCTTAAAAGATGTTAAATTTTTCGATATTTTAGTTGGGTATTTCCGATCAAGCGGATTTTTCCAGTTATATAAGTCATTTGAAAATATCGAAAAGATCAGAATTTTAGTTGGTCTAAGTTTGGATAAACGAAGTTTTCAAATTATCGAAACCGCCAACAATAATGATTTTGAAACTCATATTAAAGTTAAAGAGATTTTTGGCAAAGAACTTGTTTCTGAAGTTGAGAACTCAGCCGATACAAAAAAAGTTGAAGACGGTATTTTAAAATTTATCGAGTATTTGAAATCTGGTAAAATTGAAATTAAAGCCCACCCAGGCAGAAACATCCACGCCAAAGTTTATATCAGTCGTTATCACGAACATGACAGAGATTTTGGGAATGTGATTACAGGTTCCAGTAATTTTTCAGAATCGGGTCTAATTGCCAATCGTGAATTTAATGTGCAGTTGAAGAATAGCCAGGACGTTCTATTTGCATTGGAAAAATTTGAATTATTATGGAAAGAAGCCGTTGAGATTTCAGATTATTATATCGATATAGTAAATTCAAAAACTTATTTAAACGATACGATAACGCCATACCAACTCTATCTTAAATTTTTATATGAATACTTCCAGGAAGACCTGAGCATAAATGAAGATTTGTTTTTTAAAAATTTCCCCAAAGATTTTATGCAGTTAAAATATCAGGAACAAGCTGTCATTAATGCAAAAAAAATATTGAATGAATTTGGCGGTGTTTTCCTGGCTGACGTAGTTGGGCTTGGGAAAACATACATTTCAGCATTGTTGGCAAATCAATTGCCAGGCAGACATTTGGTGATTGCATCACCTGCTTTATTGGATAAAAATAATCCCAATTCCTGGCGCAATGTTTTTTACGATTTTAAAATTGCCGCTGAATTTGAATCTGTTGGAAAATTAGATAAAATAATTGAACGGGGAACTGACCGCTACGATAATGTATTTATCGACGAAGCTCATAAATTTCGCAATGAAACCAATATGAGTTATGAAACACTGGCTATGATTTGCCGCGGCAAAAAAGTGATTTTAGTTACAGCAACCCCATTAAATAATTCACCCATCGATATTTTAACCCAAATAAAATTATTCCAGAAAGGGAAAAACAGCACCATACCTGGAATAAAAAATCTTGACCACTTTTTTTCTGCATTACAAAAACGCTTAAAAAAATTAGATCGTAAAAAAGATTATGAAGAATTTATCAAGATTGTGAAAGATAATTCAAGCCAGATTCGGGAAAGAATATTAAAACATATTAAGGTCAGGCGGACAAGGAAGGAGATTGAAGATTATTTTACAACTGATTTAAAAACACAAGGTTTGAAATTTCCCGACGTATCGCCGCCTGAAGCCGTTTTTTATCAAATGGACGAACAACTTGATAAAATATTTTTAGAAACAATATCTCTTGTTACAAATACAGATACGTTTACTTATTCACGTTATACGCCGCTGCTTTTCTTAAAGGAAGAATTATCCACCTTTGAAAAAACTTCTCAACGCAATATGGGGAGTTTTATGAAGGGACTGTTGGTAAAACGGTTGGAAAGCAGTTTCTATGCCTTTAAAAATACTTTGAACAGATTTATAAAATCTTATGAGAATTTCATTGATGCGTATAACAAAGGTTCAGTTTTTTTAAGTAAAAAATATTGGAACAGAGTTGTCGAATTTTTTCTCTGCGATGATTTCGACTCAATTCAGAAATTGATTGATGAAGAACACGCAGAAGAATATAAAGCTGATTTATTTAAACCTGAACTCAAAACTGCCCTGGAAAATGACCTGCAAACACTTAAAAAAATAAAATCATTCTGGGACAAAATTGATTACGATCCTAAACTTGATAAATTTTGCGATGAATTGAAATCTCAGTCAATTTTAAAAAAGAATAAACTGATAATTTTTACTGAATCTAAAGAGACAGCAGAATATTTACACGAAAATTTGATTGAACGTTTAAATGAAAAAATCATTCTATATCACGGTAATTCCCACCGTTCTCATCTACATACTGTCATCGCAAATTTTGACGCCAAAGCTAAACACAAAAAAAATGACTATCGCCTGTTAATCACGACCGAAGTGTTATCAGAAGGAATAAACCTGCACCGATCGAATGTGGTTATCAATTATGACCTGCCCTGGAATCCCACCAGAATGATCCAGCGTGTCGGACGAATCAATCGGGTTGATACGCCATTTAACAAAATTTATACGTATAATTTTTTCCCCACCGAACAATCAAATGATGTCATCAAATTAAAAGAAGCAGCGATCGCCAAAATTAACTATTTTATTGAAATGTTAGGTAATGATGCAAAATTATTAACCGATGGCGAAGAGATTAAATCGTTTGAATTGTTTAATAAACTCACATCCAAAAAATTTATTACCGGTGAAGAAGATGGAGCAGAAAGCGAATTAAAATATTTAAATGTCATCACAGATATTCGGGATAACAATGAAAAACTGTTTGCTAAAATAAAGCACTTGCCAAAAAAAGCAAGATCAGCCCGAAAAATTGAACAGGAAATGAATTTAACGAACAATTCGCTGTTGACTTATTTCCGCAAGGGAAAACTTGAAAAATTCTACATCGCTGATAATAACGGCGCTCAGGAAATAGAATTTATTATTGCCGCTAAATTATTCGAAGCTTTATCTGAAACAAAAAGGCAAAACATTTTACCTGATTATTTTCATTTATTGGGTATGAATAAAAAGGCGTTGGAATTTAACCTGATGGAAGATGAAGTTCAGGAATCAACTTCTAAAAAAGGTCGTGATAATACTGTGCGAATTCTAAAAATATTAAAATCAAAAGAAATACGAAAATATCAAGGATTCACTGAACTGGATGAGCAATATATTAAAGCAGTGATAAAACTATTGGAAGATGGCGCCCTGCCAAAATCAACAACAAAAAGAATCTTTAATGAAATCAAAAACCAGACAAATCCGTTAAAAATATTGGGACATATCAAAAGAAATCTACCAGATGAATTTTTTCTGGATAATTATGCCACAAATGATAAATTAAAATTTAGTCCGAATGAAGTTATATTATCTGAATGTTTTATACGATAATTGTCACGAATGCACGAATTTAATTCGTGAAATCGTGACAAAAAGGAAGTTACAATGACAAAAGAAGAATTAAAAAATATATTAAAGACTGGTGAAAACATTTCAGTGGAATTTAAGGAAGCAAAACAGCAGTTGCCAGAAAACTTGTTTGAAACCGTCTGCGCTTTTCTAAATATGGAAGGTGGAAAAATATTATTGGGAGTTCGTGACGATGGGACAATTACAGGTCTTGCGCCCGAAAGTATCAGCAGGTTTAAAAAAGACATTGCCAATCTTTCCAATAATTCCCAAAAATTGGATCCTGTTTTTATGCTTACTGCTCGTGAAATTGAGTATAAAAATAAAATCGTATTATTAATAGATGTGCCAGTCAGTTCGCTGGTGCATAAATGCAATGGTGTTGTATATGCTCGAAACGAAGACGGTGATTATAGAATAACCAGGCTCGAAGCTATCGCCGGACTTGTCAACCGCAAACAAAGTTATTTTACCGAACAGAGAGTTTATCCTTATGTCACGCTCGATGATTTGAATCCAAAATTAATAACCAGGGCGAAACGACTCATCCAGGGAAATTCACCAGGGCACCCATGGGTTGAATTGCCAGCCGATGAGTTGTTGCACCGAGCAGGGTTTTACCGTAAAGCGCCAGACGGAACAGAAGGCTATACCCTGGCGGCAATTCTTTTCTTTGGCAAAGACGAAACCATCGGTTCAGTCGCTCCTGCCTATAAATTTGACGCCCTGTTAAGAAAGCAGAATATCGACCGTTATGACGACCGCCTGATTGTGCGCACAAATTTATTGGATGCTTACGATTTACTGATGGGATTTATTGCCAAACATCTAAATGATCCGTTTTATTTAGAAGGTGATCTGCGCATTAGCTTGCGGGATAATATATTTCGAGAACTGGTAGCCAATATTATTGCTCATCGGGAATATTTGGACGGTCGTCCCGCAACAATAATCATCTATAAGGACAAAGTGGTTTTTTCCAATCCCAACATACCGCATGGCAGAGGAGTCATCGATCCGAAACATTTTACACCGTTTTCAAAAAATCCCACGATTTGCAAATTTATGTTGCAAACTGCCAGAATCGAGGAAGTGGGCTCAGGTATCAGGAATGTCAGTAAGTATCTGCCGCTGTACTCGCCACGTGGTAAGTTCGAGTTTATTGAAGATGATATGTTTGTGACGAATGTTTATGTGGAATCCATTGAGGAATATGATGCTATACAAGAAACCATACAAGAAACCATGCAAGAAACCATGCAAGAAACCATGCAAGTTAAGGACTTGATTTTATGTTGTATAGGCGAAATTTCAATAATACAATTAATGAAAGCTTTGAAGTTAAAGAATAGGGATAATTTTCGTATAACATACCTTAAACCAGCAATAGAAAAAGGATTATTAGAAATGACTATTCCTGATCAACCCAAAAATAGAAATCAAAAATATAGGCTAACTGAAAATGGAAAAAAACTTAAAAGAATACTAGAGAAGCAAAGATGAAAGTTTAAAAACAAAGTAGATTATTAAATTCAAGATGATGATGAAGTTCATAAACAACGGAGAATTACAAGAGGGATCATTGATCCGAAACATTTCACACCCTTTTCCAAAAATCCAACAATTTGTAAACTTATGCTGCAAACAGGTAGAATTGAAGAAGTGGGCTCAGGTATCAGGAATGTCAGCAAATATCTACCGTTGTATTCAAAGCAAGGCAAATTTGAGTTTATTGAAGATAATATGTTTGTGACGAATGTTTATGTGGGTGAACCTACCCTGCAAACTACCCAGAAAAGTTCACAGAAAAGTTCACAGAAAATTTTGAAATTAATACGAGATGATGCTCAAATAACAATTGAACAAATGTCAAAAAATTTAAATATTTCAGACAGAGCTATAAAAAAGAACATTAAAAAACTAAAAGATCGAGGATTGTTGGAAAGAATCGGTCCCGACAAAGGTGGATATTGGAAGGTAATCAAACCAAACAACCAGGATTAAACAATGAAACTCTACGAAGCCAAACAGATTATTGAAAACGTATTTGAAAATAGTTTTGATAAAGATCAATTTCAATATTTTATAAAAAATTTGTTAAAAAATGTTAATGAAAAATCATTTATTTATTCTGGCAATATTATTCCCCAAG
>Ga0255380_10159_pt1 | contig 11563 bp, 11 predicted proteins | sample ANMaggSeSYBR01G8_FD_182107 | JGI IMG/M metagenome (GOLD analysis project Ga0255380, IMG submission 182107) | Sediment cell enrichment communities from methane seep in Santa Monica Basin, California, United Staets - ANME aggregate JGI... | ecosystem: Environmental > Aquatic > Marine > Cold seeps >... | reverse complement strand
AGGTGTCTTCATAGCCCTTGTGTTTGTATGGAGTCTTCCAAAAACACGTATCTTCCCTTCCTTCTACCTACTTTCCGCAGTTTTGAAAAAGCTTAAACTCGAATTAAAGTTCCTTTTGGAATAGGGTTTCTTGTCGGAATAATTACAAGAAAATTTTCACCATAAAGTCCTTCTCTGACTAAAGCAGTATGACTTCCTTTCCCTTTAATAGGGGCATAGTCAAATCCGGCTTTAAGTAGACTTTTTATAATTTTATCAGATGAAACGGGAGGAAGTTTACTCAAACTGCAACACCGATGTTGGATGTGAATTTATTCGATGACTCAATAGAAGCTGTGAAATCCTCCAAAATTCCAAGGATTTTAGCGTTTTCGATATACAACTCTACAGCTTCTTTTAAGTTTTCAAGAGCTTCTTGTGGTGTATCACCTGCACTGGCTACTTCGAGTTCCGGACATTTTGAAACATAAACTTCATCTTCCTGCCAGATAACTGCCGTAACATTGAATTCTTTCATGATTTTCACTTATTAGGGGTAATGTGGTTCGTGTTATTAAATTTTTGGTGGGGCAGAGAAAATATGTGTCTCAATCAAGCTAAAACAAAATAACCATGATCAAGATTATTCACGAGCATCCATCTTGATGCCCCAGACCTAGCGAAGTGAAATCCAAGGTGCGTAATGATTTCATCCTACCGGCCTCCATTCTAAGTCCCAGCTGCCCCATTACCACCTTCACCAAAAACCCTTGAAATCACCTTGTAAAAATAAAAAATCCAAAAGTCCATAGGCTCGCCCGACTCCCGCATCAACTCCGGCCCCTTCTTTAGAGATAAGATGCGGGACGGGCAGTTATCGAGGCTTTGTAGACCAAATTATCGCATTCCTGTCAGTAGAGTTTTTTTCACTGCGCCCCATGCCCGCTGGAATGCGCATGTTTCGCTTTTACTGGGGTCGTCATTGCAGGCGCCGGTCCATGCACTGTTGAATGCGTTCAGGAAAATAGCTTGCGCTTTGCTGGGTAAGGTTTTTCTGGTGTCTTCGGGCAGGTCCGCTGTACTGTTCCACGGCATTAAGGGAGAATGGTGTATTATGGTTTATAAAGGAAGGTTAGGGCTGGGTGGAAAATTAGGGCGGTTTTATAGGGATTTAAGAGGTGGTTATATTAGGTAACTGACCTCAGATTAGAAATCCGAAAAGCATCTGGAGAATGCTTAATATTCTTAAGTTTCTATGTTTTTTGTTTCTGTTTTTAATTCGAAAACATGGGTACAATTTAATCCTACTAAACCTTACTGGTATTCAATAAATAAAAACTTTCTACACTCTTTTTATTATCGTATGTGCGTTCACATATTAATTCATAATATCCTTCTGGTAGTTGTCTGGATTTTATAAAAACATTGAATTTTCCATTTCCCATTGAATTGCCAAATAAAATAGAATTAGTACCATATTTTGCTGTACTTAAATTGTGTTTAGATTCTAAATAAATATGATCTGTCAGAAAATAAGAATCCCTTTCTTTATTGTATAAAAAGATTCTTATGCCAGAATTCGGACCTGTTGTTTGAACGGATAAAGGAATTGGAGTATCATTCCTGTAGTAAATATTATCTATATCGATAGTAACATCTCCTTGTAATGGAGATGTTAAAATAATGTCGTATAGAGGAATCCAAAAAATTATACTCACCAATAATAAACTACATACTCCTATAATAATAATGGAAATGCTATTTGAAATAAATTTTATATTATAGATTAAAATAAAAATCCCAATTAAAATAAAAATCCCAATTGAAATTAAAATTTCAAATATAAACAATATTGTCAAATATTTCATTAAAAAAAATATACTCAAGACAATAATTAATGTCTGTATGGTTGTAATGAATGATACCAAATAAAAACCTGAAATGTATTTTTCCATTGAATTCTTAAGATCACAGTCAGGGACTTCTATTTAAATTCCTTTGATCGAAATATAAACAATAAGTAGGGTTGATAAAATAATTAGAACAACAATTACTCCAGATATACTTGCATACCAAAAGATGTCAACGCTTGTGTTCTGAAAATAATTATATGCTGTAAATATTATTGTTCCAAAGGCTGCAAGCAATGTTACAGCGAATTTTAATCCATCGGTTTTTTTATTTTCCATCATGTCCGGTAATATACACATCAACAACTTTTCAGCCGTATTCAACACATTCATGATAGGAGCTTGAGCCAAAAGACTGCGCTTGCACCATTCCTTCAATTCAGGGAATCCTGTCGCAATATCCTATTAATTATCCCTTTCAGCTTCTAAGTGATAAACCTTATGAATTGCTCATACTGGTACAGTGACATCCAGAAGGATCTCGCTGGCATATGCCTTGCCCAACAGCTGAATTACCTATTCCTGGAGAGGCTGGCATTTTATCCTTGAAAGCTGCATGTCACGCTCCAGGAGTTCCTTATACTTGCCGATGCCTTTTTTAAGCTCCTTCACCTTGTTCACATAACTGGTCAAGATACCTTTTGTCGGTGTCTTTTCAGAGTTCAGCAAACCTGTCAGTTCGTTCAGGGTAATGTCTACCGAATAGGCGCACTGGCTTTCGTACTTGTCGAAGATAAGCTTGCGCTGTTTCTAAACATCCAGCATCGGGATTGATTCGAACACTGCATCGCCTGTGCCTGGCACGTCCCATGCATTGATATCCTTAACGAACTCTTCCAGTGATTCAACAAGTGATGCATGGGTATTGGCTACAAAGTACACACCGCCGGCTGGCCTGGCACTGACCGGAAGGGTGCTGTTGAGCATTTTAAACACCATGTCCCAGTTGTGCTTGCCGACATAGTATTCTGAGTATTCCTCATAGACCTGCATGATCTTCTGTTTGTGATGTTCAAACCTAGGGTCCATACCTATTGACGCCTTCTCCAACTGCCTGTTAAAAACTGCCGGGCCACTTTGCCGTAGTTGGTCCTGTGGTTCTGGCTGTCGATCTCTTCCCGGATGATATGGCGCACGATCTCGCTGGAGTCGCTGACCACTTCCCAGACCATGATGTTCTCGAACTAGCCATCACCCATATTTTTTGGGCTCCGATTTGTGATGGATGTAGTGGCCCGCCTGAATGCATCGGCGAACCTGATCTCGGGTGTCATGTTGGCAGGATTTATCCCAGTCTTTATAAGTAGCGGTTCCAGTTCAGTTCTGTTGATCCTGACATCCCTTAAACTGTACCAGACCATGTGGCCAAGGATGAAGGACCACTGTTCATTAAAAACCCTAAGAACAGAACCTGTACCAGTTCCATCTCGGAGGCGACATAACATCCAACAAAAATCCCGTCCTTATACCACCCCGCTGAATAAAACACCCCACCACCATCCTCAAACCTTTTATTTAATTCTCCACATACATTACTACAGTAATCCAAATGACATCAGAAAAAACCATATTCGGGATAGACATAACCAAAGGCTCACCCGGGGCAAAGCAGGCACCAAGGTATGCAGTGGCCATATCCTCCAGCGGTCGTATGGAACATCACCGGATGGTCAGCCTGCACAAGCTCATAAGAATGATACGCCAGCTTCGGCCCGCCATACTGGCCGTGGATAACATACATGAGCTTACATCCAGCAGGCGGGACCTGATATCCTTTATGAGAAAACTGCCGCAAGGTACCAGGCTGGTGCAGGTAACAGGAGGAGAACACCTGGAACCACTGGTAGGCCTGGCACGCACCAGGGGAATAACCTTTGATCGATTCGACCCCATCCAGGAAGCCCAGGCCTGCGCCGCCCTTGCCGCAATGGACGTGGGTGCCGAAGTATCCGTATTTGAAGATAAGACATACATCAAGGTCAGCAGGGCACGCTCACTCGGACGGGGCGGGTGGAGCCAGAACCGCTACCGCAGGAAAGTACACGGTAATGTCAGGCAAAAGACACGCGAGATAGAGGATACACTAAGGGCACTGAACCGTGAGAAAGGGATCAACTACACATCAAGCATAGTAAAAGGGTACGGCGGATACACCAGGGGTGAGTTCCTGATAGACGTTCCACGCAGTGATATCCCTATCTATTCTGTCAAGTGCGGCGATGTCCAGGTCAAGGTACAGGAAGTGGAACGCGACGCAATCCAGTTCAAGCCACTGGAAGAGCAGAAGCGCAAATACATAATAGCAGGAGTCGATCCCGGCACCACCACAGGCCTGGCACTGCTCGACCTAAAGGGCAAGCTCGTTAAACTGCACAGCGGCAGGGGCATGTCAGTACCCGATATCATTGAAATGATCACGCAGGAGGGCAGGCCGCTGGTAATTGCCACAGATGTCAAACCCATTCCCGGTACTGTGGAAAAAATCAGGCGCTCATTTAGTGCCATTTCCGGAGAACCGGATGAGTCACTTACCCTGGAAGATAAGATCAACCTGGCAAAGCCTTACGGATACAATAATGACCATGAACGGGATGCACTGGGCGCAGCAGCCAGTTTCTACCGCCATAACAAGAACAAGTTCGACCAGATAAAAAAACGGGTCCCGCCCGGATTGGATACTGACGAGGCCATAGCCCGGGTTATGAGGGGGGAGACCATTGACAGTGCCGTTGCATCCCTTTTGGGCAGGGATGTGAAAGAAGAGCAAAAAGTGGAAGCAAAGCCAATTGAGAAACCTGATAAACGGGTAGACGAACTGACTGGAACGATAAAAAGGCAGCAGGATACCATAGAAAGCCTGAGGACGTACCTGGAAGAACTACAAACTGAGATCAAAAAGAAGAACCGCATCATTGAAAACCGTGATGATAATATCAGGAGTCTTAGGGCTGGGACATATTCGAAAATACGTAAGTACAAGGAACTGCGCATCCGTGAGAACAGGATACGCCAGCTTAGATCAGCAGTTAAGGACAAGGAGGGGACAATCGAGGAACTCAAGTTGCAGGTGGAAGAACTAAAACGGGTGCGTTCACTTGAGATCAGCGGCCGCACAACTCCTGTCAAAGTAGTCCCGGGATTTACCAGGGAGGCAATTGCTACTACTGCGGAGCAGTACGGCATCAATCCCGGAGATGTACTGTTCTTCAAAGACGCCAGCGGCGGCGGACCTGCCGGTGTGGATATTCTGGCCGACCTTCGGGTCAGGGCAGTAATCTTCAGGGGTGAACCCGCACATAATGCTGTGGAAGAGTTCTATAAAAGGGAATTGCCATTCTTCAGCGTGAACTCATTGCCTGTGCAGTACGTGGACGATTTCGGTGTAGTGGACCCGGAAGAATTAAACGCTTTGGAGGAACGTTTCACAGAAGAACTGACTTCAAAGAAGAAAAAAGAGAAGGAACATCTGCTGGATAAACTTGTAGAAGAATATAAAAGCGAACGCCGCAAGGGAAAAATATAATCCCTTAGTATTATTCTTTACAAGGGGGGGATTCGTCCTAAAACGAACAATATATATATGTATAATTATTTTATTACTTTACAATAAAATGTTGCCAAAAAACAATATAACTATTATTTTTTCCACTGAAAACGGGATAGTGGCACTGGACAGTCCGGTCAAACTCAAGATACTTGAATTGATCCAGGGCCGGTCCAGGTCTTTTGAAGAAGTTGTAAACGAGTGCTGTAAAGCTAAATCTACAATCTCGGTACATCTGAAAGACCTGGTTATGCAGAATATCATATTGGAACAAAAAGACCCATCTGATAAGAGAAAGAAGTACTATTCCTTAAACTCCCAGTTCATAGCATATTCCCAGACACCGATGCAGAATTGCTACAATCGAATAATTGACAAGTTGATGGATACAGTCGAATCTGGCAACTCGGAAATGGAATTTTTCAGGACTTTATGCCACACTATCAGGTACGGCCTGGAAGCCTATGGAATGAACCCAAAACCGGTTTTCAAGAAGATAGGTAACGATGTTGGAAAGAAAATGGGTAGGTTTTTTGGTTCCGGCTCCATTGAGGAACTATTAACAGAACTGGCAGGATTCTGGCAATTACACGGTCTTGGTGAGATCGAGATCTACAACCTTGATCCGCTGACCCTGGTTGTATATGACTGTTTTGACTGTTCGGATATGCCGGATGTGGGACGAACCCTGTGTGCACTGGTTGAGGGAATTATTGAGGGTATCTTCGAAGCAAGCCTTAAACTGCAGGCCAGAGCAAAAGAAGTGGAATGTTTCGGTACAGGTCACAACCACTGCAAATTTGAAATTCGCATCTTGGATTGAAAACCTGTACTAAACGTATTGAAATACTGTGCGTACTGAAATACTGAATGTACTAAACATACCGCTGCTTGTTATATTCCTTCAGTTCAGCCCAGTGCTCATTAATAAGAGCCTGAAGCCGGTCTACACCATCCGGGGGCAGCGTCCGGTAGCGTCCCTGCATTTTCAGGAATTCATCAATTGGCTTAAGTTCACTGAAATCCTTGTTGAGGTTAAGCATCCCGTGCTCTATCTCATACAGGGGCCACATGCCGCAGCGCACGGCAAGCTTAGAAATTTTTATCGTCAACCTGGGGTCGTAGTTCCACCCGGCAGTACATGCCCCCAATAGTTCAATATATGAAAAACCATCCCTCTCTTTTGCCCTGCTCAGTTTATTCAGGAAATCCACTGGATAGGCCAGGGATGCAGTGGCTGCATATACCCTGTGGGCACCCATGATCTTTAGCATGTCCTTGTTGACAATATTGGTCCCAGTGGGATTTTCCTTCCCCCTTGGCGTGGTTTTGGTCTCACTGCCGTAAGGTGTTGCCGTTGACCACTGGAAACCTGTATTGCCATATGACTGGTTGTTGTAGCAGATGTAGATGATGCGCTCGTTCTTGGCCGCTGCTGCTGACAGGGAGGCAAAGCCGATATCATAGGTGGCCCCGTCCCCTGCATACACCACTACATTCATATCCTCGTTCCCCATGTTGTCCAGGCCGTGCCTGGCCCCGGCCGCGGTTGATGCCGCATTCTCAATGGCATTATGTATCCAGCTTGCCTTTAACGGTGTGTTGGGATACAGGGGCAGCAAGGTCATGCACCCGGCAGAATTTATAATAATGGTGTCAGGCCCAAGTACTTTTAATGCAAGTTTCAATCCAAGGGATGGGCCGCAGCCTGCACATGCAGATGACCCGCCTGTGAAATAATCTTGTTCCGGTATATCCTTTAGACTCTTGAACTCCTGCATTAGATCTCCTCCAGATCGTTCCATTCCATCCTGGGACGCCCCGCCGCCAGGTCATCCATGAGTTTATTGGTGATCTCCTTTACCTTACTCTCTGTCTGCGGATTTCCCCCCAATCCCACCACAAAACCGGACACAATGGGTCGTTTGTCCAGATTAAACAGCGTTTCAATTATTTCCGGGAACATGATACCGCCCTTGCCCGGTGCTACGTTGCGGTCGACCACTGCTATTGCCTTTGCATCTTTCAATGCCCTGGCCACTGCTTCATTGGGCCACGGGCGTATAATCCTGAGTCTTAACAATCCTACCTTGATACCTTCATCCCTCATCTCCAGAATGGCAGCCTTTGCCGTGGTACTCATGGAACCCTGGGTCACAAGCACCAGCTCGGCATCTTCCAGCATAAATTCATCCACCAGATGGTACCTCCTGCCGAAAATCTTCTCAAAATCATCCTGTACCTCTTCAATGACCGTGAGGGCATTGCGGGATGCCACATGATTCTGCGCCCGGAAAATCGAGTACTCATCCAGCACCGGTGGACCCACAGTGACAGGCCTGTTCTTTGCTATCGTATGGGCCGGATCATATTCTGGCAGGAATTCCTCCACCTGTTCAGGGGAAGGTATGATGATGGGCTCGTCAGTGAATGACAGCACATATCCGTCCATATTGACCATGGCTGGCAGCAGCACCCGCGGGTCCTCAGCAATGCGGTATGCCTGCAGCACCATATCCAGCACTTCCTGGTTGTTCTCTGCATGGAACATGAGCCAGCCGCTATCCCTCTGGTCAAGGAAATCGTTGTGGTCTGACCACAGGGTGACCGGTGCAGACAGGCCCCTTGAAATGGTTGCCATCACAATAGGAAGGCGCATCCCGGCCGCAATGTACAACACCTCATGCATCAGTAACAGCCCCTGGGACGAAGTCGCAGTAAATACCCGACTTCCCACAGCTGCCGCACCCACAGCTGCACTCATGACCGAATGCTCTGATTCCATCCTGTCAAAATAAGTTCCAGGTAGTTCTCCGTCTGCACTCCAACGGGCCAGGGTCTCGATACACTCGGTCTGGGGCGTTATAGGGAAATTAGGAATATACTTGGCTCTGACCAGCCTTGCACCCCATGCTGCGGCTTCGTTACCGGTAACCAGTGTCTGTTTCATGCTCCCTCCTTCTCTTCTGTCAATGCGCCGGTTGGACACTCCTCTACACATATCATGCAACCCTTACACGAGGTCAGGTTGATCTCGGGACCATCAGGAGTCCAGTTAATAGCAGCATCGGGACAATAAGTGTAACATATCTTGCATTTGGTACATTTTTCACTATGATGCACTGGTCTTACCAGTCTCCATGAACCCCTGTTAACCTTAGCTGCACTGCCTGGCTCCCTGATAATGGGAATACCTTCAATTCCTTTATAAGGTATCTCTTCCTCCCTCACTTTGCCACCTCATAGCATTTTTTAACAGCGGTTTTGTTTGCTTCGATCAGATCTTTTGGATACTTGGAAAGCTCTTCTTCGATGGCCCAGTTCAGTGCATCAATTGAAATAACATTCGTGAATTTTGCCAGGGCACCCAGCATTGTCGTATTAAATATCGGTTTGCCGATAGTATCAAGGGCAATACTTGTGGCATCCACATTTTTTACCTCAGCAGGCGTGTCAATGTCAGGTTCATGTTCTGAGTTCACCAGCAGCACACCGTTCTCAGTCAGCCCGTCAGCCACATTGACCAGGTCCAGCAATGTCCTGTCAAGTACCAGGACCACGTCAGGATCGTCCACATACCCCCGCTCCAGTATGGGGTCATCGTTTATCCTGACAAAACTCATTACAGGTGCACCGCGCCGTTCTGCGCCGTATAATGCAAAATCCTGGACCTGTTTACCCATCTTAAAAGCTGCCAGGCCTACCATCTTGGCAGCTTTTTTTGCTCCCTGGCCTCCTCTACCGTGTATGCGAATCTTATACATCCGAAAAGTAATGGTAATTGTTACACTATAAAATTACCTGTACTGAATAATGGGACTGCACAAGAATGCAAAATAAGGATACTAAAATGAGTTGGGCGAACTTAGAGGAGAATAGTTTTAAAAAAGTTAAAAAAGGAATTAAACGTACCCTACCGGGTACGCCTTGTTGAATATTTACACTTACATCATTGGGGGCATTCCGCCCATACCGGGTGGCATTCCGCCCATACCGGGTGGCATTCCGCCGCCCATATCCGGTGGCATCTCGCCTCCACCGCCTGTGGATGCAATAACATCATCGATCCTCAGTATCATGACCGCCGATTCGGTAGCGCTGTTTATCGCCTGGGTCTTTACCCTTAAAGGCTCAACAACACCCTTATCCATCATGTCGATGACATCACCGGTATATACGTCCAGACCTGCATTCTTGTTACCTTTTTCATGCTGGGACTTCAGTTCCACCATCATGTCGATAGGGTCCAGTCCGGCATTTTCTGCAAGAGTCCTGGGAATGACTTCTATTGCTTCTGCGAATTTATTTACCGCCAGTTGTTCCCTGCCTTTCAGCGTGGCAGCATACTCACTCAGCCTGAGGGACAGTTCCACCTCGGGACTGCCTCCGCCTGCTACCAATTTCTCATCTTCGATTGTAACACCGACCACACGCAGCGCATCTTCAAGTGCGCGTTCCAGACTGTCCACAACATGTTCTGTACCACCACGTATGACAATGCTTACTGCCTTTGGGTTCTTACAACCTGTGATGAAAAGCATGCTATCGCCGCCTGTCTTCTTCTCTTCTGCTATCCCTGCATGTCCCAGGTCTGATTCAGAGATCTCATCAATATTAGTGACCACAACACCGCCTGATGCCCTGGATAATTTCTCCATGTCACTCTTCTTGACACGCCTTACAGCCAGTATCCCTGCCTTGGACATATAATGCTGTGCCATATCATCAATACCTTTCTGGCAGATCACTACGTTGGCGCCGGAATTAATGATCTTATCCACCATGTTCTTGAGCATTTTTTCTTCCTGGTCCAGGAACAACTGGAGCTGGTCAGGAGATGTGATATTGATCTCTGCATCCACTTCGGTCTTCTTGAACTCTACAGGTTCACTGATCATGGCTATCTTTGCATCTTTCACCACTTTAGGCATATTGGGATGCACACGCTCTTTATCAATGACCATGCCCTCGATCAGTTCCGAGTCCTCAATGCTGCCGCCGACCTTTTTCTCGACCTTGATGTTATCAATATCAACTACTTTCTTGCCGCCCTCTACCTCGACAATGGATTTTACTGCCTTGACCACAAGTTTTGACAATTTATCCTTGGAGCTCTCAGCGCCTTTACCCGTCATCGCAGTTTCAGAGATCTTCAAGAGCAGGTCTTCATCGTCCTCTGTTACTGTTCTCTCAATGGTTTTCAGTATTTCAGATGCTTTGTCGGCTGCCAGTCTGTATCCACTGGCAATTATAGTGGAATGTACATTCTGGTCCAGCAGGTCCTCTGCTACCTTAAGGAGTTCTCCAGCCAGTACAGCGGCAGTTGTTGTGCCGTCGCCCACTTCATCATCCTGGGTCTTGGCCACTTCTACTACCATCTTGGCTGCCGGGTGCTCTATATCCATTTCTCTTAAGATCGTAACACCATCATTGGTTATTACTACATCTCCCAGGCCGTCCACAAGCATTTTATCCATGCCCTTCGGACCAAGAGTAGTTCTCACGGCATTAGCCACTGCCTTAGCTGCCATAATGTTATTGTTCTGGGCTTCCCTGCCCTTGGAACGCTCAGTCCCTTCTCTTAATATAAATATAGGCTGTCCACCTAATTGTGCTGCCATAAATTGATTAACCTCCTTATTAGATTAGGTGCTACTGAGTGTTTGTAGTTCTATAAAAAACTATTGTTTAATGGATTTTTATAAAATATTGCACTGCTAATGGAAAGTTCCATAAAAAATCCGTAACTATTATGTTTTATCATAGAAAAGATGAAACGACTTGGTGTGGCTGTTTCAAAGATCAATAATGAAACATCTCTCCCTTTAGGCTTAAGAAATGGTTTAAGGGATATGATGATCGGACCCGTGAGAGAGATGCCTATATTTGAACTATGAACTGGTTCAGTTTAAAAAATCATCCTTTGAGATATCATCCTTTCTTGTTGTTCTAACCGGCAGCACGCAATCATCGATCCAGTCAAGGTAATCCCTTGAACCCCCGTCAATGCTGAATGAAATTATACACGGTACAGTATAACTATGCATTTCCTTGACCATAATTTCAATGTTCTCAAGCTGTTCATATGTAGTCTTGATGATCATAGCCACCTCGTTATCTTCCCGGACAC
>Ga0255380_10157_pt1 | contig 11591 bp, 12 predicted proteins | sample ANMaggSeSYBR01G8_FD_182107 | JGI IMG/M metagenome (GOLD analysis project Ga0255380, IMG submission 182107) | Sediment cell enrichment communities from methane seep in Santa Monica Basin, California, United Staets - ANME aggregate JGI... | ecosystem: Environmental > Aquatic > Marine > Cold seeps >... | reverse complement strand
TTAAACAAAAACTGGATAGCCTGTTGCGGGTTTTTTATGCCTTCTCTAATAACTTGTCAAATTTGAATGCCATTTTTTTACCTTTACAAAAATTTAGTAGCTATTCAACGCAGAGAACGCACCCTTCGAGTACAGGCAAAGTACGCGGAGTGCTCGAAGAGTGCAGAGAAAAAAATATTGGAAAAACTTATTATATTATTCTTTTTAATGATAACAAATGTCCAATTTATAGTGGTTTTCAAAAATATCTGCGGTCTCCGCGAACTCTGCGTTTAAAATTTGCTCAACTGAATAGATACAAACTAAAAAAAAACCGATATCGAAAAAATCGATAACGGTTATATAAAAACAGAAATTTAAAAAACATCTCTTTCAACTCACTACCTTTTTTCTTCAATACGGGCAGCTTTTCCTTTTAATCCACGAAGGTAATATAATTTTGCACGACGTACTTTACCAGCTCTCAATCTTTTGATAGCTGCGATTCTTGGAGAATGCAGAGGGAAAATTCTTTCAACTCCGATTCCATTCGATACTTTCCGAACCGTAAAAGTTGCATCCATTCCTTTTCCTTTTCGCTTTATTACAACACCTTCAAACACCTGAATTCTTTCTTTGTCTCCTTCTACCACCTTGGCATGTACTGCAACGGTATCACCAGGCACAAACTCAGATAAATCGCTATTAAGTTGATTCGATACTGCCAGATTCACTCTATTCATTAATTCAACCTCCTATACACTTGATTAAGCTTTAATTAATTCATTAAACATAATATTAAAAAATTCCAACAGATAGAAACAATCTTCCATAGGCAGATTTTTACTATTAATTGATTCGCCGAAGGAGAACCCAACAGATGAAAACAAAAATATTAACACGGATCAAGAAATCACACAGATTTTTTCAGTTGGGTTCTTGAATCTGTTAAAAAAAACTTGCTCTGTTTGTAAAAATTTTCGCCATCCAAATATTAGGCGACATCTATTTTACATCCCACAGAATTACAATAAAATATATTCTATTTTCAGTGGGAGTCCCAATTCTGTGGGCGATATTTATCTTTTTCTGTTTTTAATTTAGTTCATTTGAATAGTTACTATTATCTCAACTTTCTTCAATATCATCAGATTCAATTAAATCACTGCGCACTTTTAACGTTCTTTCTAACGCCTTTTCTTCCTGCCACTTTTTTATTTCGGCATGATGCCCGGATAACAGGACTTCAGGCACTATCATTTCCTTGAAATTTTCCGGACGAGTATAATAAGGACAATCCAATTTATTTTGATAAAATGAATCAGTTTTCGCTGAATTGATATCGCTGATAACCCCGGGAATCAATCTTATTACAGAATCCAGCACCACAAGCGCTGGTAATTCACCGCCGGTTAAAACATAATCCCCGATAGAAATTTCGTCCATTTTCCAATATTCACGAACCCGCTCATCGACGCCTTTATAATGTCCGCAGAGCAAAATCAAATTATCCTGTTCAGCGAGTTGGATTGCTTTCACCTGTGAATACTTTTTTCCCTGGGGGGTTAAAAATATTAAATACGGGACAGAAATTGAATATTTCTCAATAATAAATTCAATACATTTAAAGATCGGCTCGGGTTTTAAAATCATTCCCGGACTGCCGCCGTAAGGACGATCGTCAATGCTCTTATGTTTGTCTATACTGTAATCACGTAAATCATGAATAAATATTTCAACGAGCTTTTTCTCCTGACTTCGTTTAACAATACTCTCGTTTAAAGGTCCGCTCAGGAGATTCGGAAAAGCTGTTATTATATGTATTTTCATGCAACTTATTCTAACAAGCCATCAACTAATTCTATTATTAAAATTTCTTTTTTCAGATCAACCTTTTTAATGACACTTTTTATTGCTGGAATTAAAATCTCTTTGGCGCCATCCTGTACAACATAAACATCATTAGCTGGCAGTGATAAAACCTCTTTCAGTTCTCCCAACTGTTGATTTTCCGTTGTTATAACTTTCAACCCGATAAGATCAAAAATGTAATACTCATCGGGAGACAATTCTTCACTATCTTCCAACCGTTTCTCGATCAAGAATTTTTGAAAAGAGATGGATTGATTGCGGTCATCAATTCCATCGAGTTTTAGAATAAATAAATTGTTTTTTTCTCTCACTCTCTGGACAGTAAAGAGTTGCCGCTCTTTTTCTCCATCAGACATTAAAACATTTTTCAACTGTTTAAATTGCTCAGGATTATCAGTAAGAGGATAAACAAGCATCTCACCTTTTATTCCAAAAGCTTTTGTGATAATCCCAATCGAGATGAATTCTGGTCTTTGTTTCATAGTTAAAATAATTGAAAAAAAATCTCCCTACAAACTTTCAACAGGAAGGGTTTTAAACGATAATTATTCCAGAATCTCGAGAACAGCTCTTTTACCTCGTTTGGCAGAAGCAGCAGCTAACAGGATTCGAATTGACTTAGCAGTCTGTCCGCGTTTGCCTATTACTTTTCCCAGATCGCCTTGACCAACTCTCAATTCATAAACGATTGTTCGTTCACCATCGATTTCAGTAACATTTACCTCATCAGGTTTGTCAACCAGATGTTTGGCGATATTTTCGATGAAGTCCCTCATTCCAGCACCAACACTCTCAGTGGTTTCCTCAAACATAATATATCCTCCTCAATTAGCTCATTAATAGTAGAAAGCGGCTATTATCGGATTTATTGTATGATTTGTACAGTCATTTATTTGAAGCTTGCTTAATTCAATATTACTTCAGCTTAGTTTTTACCAGCATGGGAGAGTAGCATATTTATCAATTGTATTTACTTGGAATCAGTTTCTTTCTTTGATTCCGGCGGTTGTTTGTCTGACTGTGTTGCCTCAGTTTCTGCAGCCGGTTGATCTGGATCAGCTTGAGATTTTTCACTTTTTACTTCCGAAGTTTTCTCAGTTAAAACAGTTTTCTCAGTCTCTTTTTGATCAATCTTTTGCTCTGTCTCCACTGCTTCAGTTTTTTCATCTGTTGGAGTTTCTTCTACCTTAGGCTCCGCAGTTTCTGCTTTTTCCTCTATTGGAATATCTTCCGCTTTGGTTTCAACTTCTTCAGTTTTTTCATCTGCTGGGGTTTCTTCTATTTTACTCTCCGCAACTTCTGCTTTTTCTTCTGTTGGAATATCTTCCGCTTTGGTTTCAACTTCTTCAGTTTTTTTCTCTGTTGGGGTCTCTTCTACTTCAGGCTTTGCCTCTTGTTCAGCTTCCTTTTCCTTCTCTTCCTTATCATCAGCATCCCGTTTAGCTTGAGCAGCCAGCGCTTCTTGCTTCTTTTGTCTCTCTAATTGTAAAACTTCCCACTTTTTATATTCTTCTTCAACCTGTTCGTCATCATAACCCTTTTTCATAAAAGACCATTTAAGCATAATCCCCTGTTTGCTAAACAGATTCCTTACAGTATCTGTAGGAATAGCTCCATTTTTCAACCAATAAAAAACCTTTTGTTCATCGATAAGAACTTCTTCAGGATTGGGCAATGGATTATAGTGTCCTATCTTTTCGAGATACTTTCCATCACGAGGAGCACGTGAGTCCACAGCTACAATTCTATAATAAGGTTGTTTCTTTTTGCCAATTCGAGTTAATCGTAATTTTACCGCCAATTCTTTTACCTCCTAATTCATAAACTTAAAACAAGATTAATTAAAATCCAATCGGGAGCCCTTTTAATCCCGATTTATTTACATTTTTCATCATTTTTTGCATCATTTTAAATTGATTTAATAACTGATTTATATCCTGAACAGTTGTACCGCTGCCCCTGGAAATCCGTTTTCTGCGGCTTCCATCAACAATCTGGGGACGCCGCCGTTCTTCCGGAGTCATCGAGTTTATAACAGCCTCAATTTTAACAAATGCTGTGTCATCAACTTGCAGCCCTTTTAACATACGATTCTGGGCGCCTGGAATCATTCCGACTAATTGTTCCAGTGAACCCATTTTTTTTATCTGTTGCAGTTGATCGTAAAAATCTTGTAAAGTAAACTGTTGCCGTCTTAGTTTTTTCTCTAATTTTTCAGCCTGTTCACGGTCAACAGCATGCTGGGCTTTTTCTACCAATGTTACAATATCGCCCATTCCCAGAATGCGCGATGCCAGTCTTTCAGGATGGAATTTTTCCAGCGCATCAAACTTTTCACCGGTCGCGATAAACTTAATCGGTTTATCGGTTACCATCCGAATAGAAAGCGCAGCGCCGCCGCGAGCATCGCCATCCATCTTGGTAAGCACAACCCCATCAAAATCTAACCAGTTGAGAAATTCTTTCGCGGTTGTAACTGCATCCTGACCGGTCATTCCATCTGCTACGAATAAAATCTCCTGCGGCTTGGTCTTTTTCTTTATTTCAAGCAACTCTTGCATCATTGTTTCATCAATATGCAAACGACCGGCTGTATCCAAAATTGCTAAATCGTGTCCATGAGCGCGACAATAATCCAGCGCACTCAAGCAAATTTTAACAGCAGATTTTGATGAATCTGAAATGACCGGGACGCCAATTTGTTCCCCGACGATTTCCAATTGTTTAACTGCTGCCGGACGATAAATATCCGCAGCAGCTAACACAGGTTTGCGTCCTTTGTTTTTAAAATAAAGTCCCAGCTTACCGGCTAATGTCGTTTTTCCGGAACCCTGCAAACCAGTAAGCATAATTACTGCCGGTGAAGCTCCGGAAATATTAACTGTAGCGTCAGACCCACCCATGAGCTTTGTTAACTCGTCATGAATAATTTTCACGACTTGCTGCCCTGGAGTAACGCTTTTTAAAACTTTATGCCCTAATGCCCGCTCTTGAACAGCGGCAATAAATGCTTTGGCAACTTTATAATTAACATCAGCTTCTAATAAAACACGTCTTACTTCTTTTAATGATTCAGAAATATTTTTTTCTGTAAGTTTGCCATGTCCTTTTAATTTTTTGAGGACAATTTCTAATTTTTCTGATAAATCCTGAAACATTATTATTCTAAATTCTCATTGCTTTAAACTTTATTACATCCTGGTATTAAGTACAAAAAGTTTATTATAAATACTCGGACGTTGTACTTTTTAACACAGCCTGTAAATATAAACAAAACTATTAAGACATGCAAGTAAATTTTATATTAGACAGCAACACCGGGTCGCACCTCACTTATTGGTGGTTTACGGAGATGTAGTCCACCTTTTCAAACCAGCACAAAGTAAAATTAACTACTATATTTATTACAGTTATCAATGTGACAGTTAACCGCTATATTAGGTGGGCTACATCTTATTTCCACCCGTAACTGAAGTTTTACATTAGACATTACTATGAAACGCAAAAATAGTCTTAAAACAAATTATCATATTTTAGCTCACTTTAGGCATTTTAGGCATTTGAAACTTTAAACTTTTGTCCATTTTATTTAGCGCTACTGGCGCTCTCTCTAATTAACCTTTGTGCAATAACGCCGCGTTGAATCTGATTGGTTCCTTCATAAATTTGAGTTATTTTTGCGTCGCGCATAAGTTTTTCAACCGGATAATCTTTCATATATCCAAAACCGCCAAAAACTTGCACTGCATCAGTGGTAACTTTCATGGCAGTATCACCTGCGATAACTTTACATATGGCTGATTCTTTAGAATAGTTACGCGCACCCGAATCAATCATTTTTGAAGTTGCGTAAATCATCGCTCTTGAGGCTTCAACTTGCGTAGCCATATCTGCCAGCATCATTTGAATAGCTTGAAATGAGATAATGGACTGACCAAATTGTTTCCGTTCACGGGCATAATTTACTGCCAGATCTAAAGCGCCCTGGGCAATGCCCAACGCCTGTGCTGCAACACCAGGACGTGATTTATCCAGAGTTTGCATGGCGACGCTAAATCCCTGTCCTTCTCTCCCGACCAGGTTTTCAGCAGGAACGACACAATCTTCAAATATTAATTCAGTCGTCGCAGAAGCGCGAATTCCCATTTTATCCTCTTTCTTTCCATAAGATAATCCTTCAAATCCGTCTTCAACGACAAAAGCAGAAGCGCCGCGACTTCCCCTTTCAGGATCTGTCAAAGCGATCACTGTGTAAAGTTTTCCGACACCGCCATTAGTTATAAAATGTTTTTTTCCATTCAGAATATAGTTATCGCCATCGCGGACTGCCCGTGTTTTAATCGCGCCGGCATCTGAGCCAGCTTCGGGCTCGGTTAATCCAAAACCTGCCAGGGATTTACCATCTGCGACATCCGGCAGATATTTTTGTTTCAGTGCTTCACTGCCGTTAATAATGATGGGAAAAACGCCCAATGCAGTACCGGCTACAGATAGTGCAATACCTCCGCAAGCACGGGATAATTCTTCTGTAACAATTACTAACTCAGTAACACCACCACCCAGACCGCCATAGTCAAAATCAATAATCAGCCTGAAAAAATCTAATTCGGCAAATAACTTAACCATGTCCCAGGGAAATTCCCCTGACTGGTCATATTGAGCCGCCACCGGAGCTACTTTTTCCCTGGCTACTTTTCTGGCTAATTTTTGAAGTTCCTGTTGCTCTTCAGTTAAAAAATAATCCATTTTTCCTCCCGGTACTCATAATATTTTTATTTTTTTTAACGCGTTTTTTGCTGCTATCTGTTCCGCCTTTTTCTTACTATTTCCCTTGCCGATTCCTAATACATTATTATTGAGTAACACTTCAATAGTAAACAGCTTGTCGTGGTCAGGACCTTCCTCCTTATTTACATGGTATCGCGGTACCCCTAAATATTTGCCTTGAGAATATTCCAGAAGGATACTTTTAAAATTTTTATTACGTTCCTCGGATGTAATTTCTTTTACGTGACACAATAATTTTTCGTTAATAAAATTGACGGCTGTTTCCAACCCGCCATCAAGATAAACGGCTCCAATAATTGACTCCATAGCATCGGATAATATTGAAGGACGATGTCTCCCGCCAGCTTTTTCTTCAGCATCGTTAAGTAAAATTGCTTCTCCCAGTCCTATCTGCCGGGCAATGCGCGCTAAAATCTTCCTGCTTACCAACAACGACTTCATCGCTGTCAAATCCCCTTCTTCCTTGGTGGGGAATTTCTTGAATAAGTGCTCCACCACTACCATTCCCAGAACAGCATCACCCAGCAGTTCTAAACGTTCGTTGGATAAAAGCCGTGATTCATTGGTAACCGCTAAAAAAGAACGATGCTTTAATGCCTGAATAATTAAATCTTTATTTTTAAATTCATAATTTAATTTTTTTTCTATTTGAGATATATCAGCTTCGCTTAGATTATTAATTCTATCGCGCCATCGAAATATCTTTTTAAATAGTAGAGAAAATTTATTTAACATAGGCTAATCTAACTCAAAGATGTTTTTAATTTTGATATTTTTTCGCCAGGAGACATGCATTATGACCGCCAAAGCCAAATGAATTTGAAATAGCAACTTCCACTGTTTTTTCAATTGCCTTATTGGGAGTGTAATTAAGATCACACTCTGGATCCGGATTTTCATAATTAATTGTGGGGTGAATTTTACTGTTGGCAATTGTTAATACTGTTGCAATAAATTCTAAGCTGCCAGACGCGCCTAATAAATGACCGATCATGGATTTAGTAGAACTAATTGGAATCTGTTTTGCTCGTTCGTCAAATAGCGTTTTAATCGCCAGTGACTCAGTTTTATCATTATGCGGTGTCGATGTTCCATGAGCATTAATATAATCGACATCATCAGTTGTAAGCCCAGCGTCCTGTATTGCCATTTTCATCACTCGAATAGCGCCATCCCCATCAGGTGAAGGGGCAGTGATGTGATGAGCATCAGCAGTAGCTCCGGCTCCGGCAATTTCAGCATAAATTTTAGCGCCGCGTTTTATTGCGTGTTCTTCAGATTCCAGAATTAAAATTCCCGATCCTTCGCCAACAACAAATCCATCGCGGTCAGCATCAAACGGACGGCTTGCTTTTTGTGGTGCGTCATTTCTTGTTGAAAGCGCACGCATCGAGTTAAATCCGCCTATACACATCGGTGTTACCGTGCCTTCAGTACCGCCGGCTATCATCACGTCAGCATCACCATACTGAATTGTACGCAAAGCAGTACCAATTGCGTGAGAACTTGAAGCACAGGCTGAAGCAGTTGTAAAATTAGGCCCTTTAAAACCGTAACGAATGCTGATATGTCCCGGCGCAATATCAGCAATTAACATTGGAATGAAAAATGGGCTGATTCGTTTTGGACCGTGTTCTATTAAATTTACCGTATTCTTATGGTAAACTTGCATGCCGCCGATGCCCGTTCCAAGAATAACACCAAATCTCGTCAAATCCTCATTTTCCAATTTTAGTCCAGAATCTGCAATGGCAAATTGAGCTGCAACAAGGGCATAATGTGTGAATAGATCCATGCGGCGCGCTTCTTTGCGGTCCAAATAATCAGTTACATCAAAATTTTTAATCTCGGCGGCAAACTTTGTATCGTATGCCTCAGTATCAAAACTTTTTATGTAATCAACACCATTTTTTCCATTGATCAGCCCGTTCCAATATTCATCAATGGAATTGCCGATTGGACTGATCACCCCCATCCCGGTAACCAGAACTTTTTTCTTCATATAGCGTTATCCTCGAAAATAATTTATAAAGTTAAGCTTTAGTCCACCTTAAAAATTAGCAAATTTAAGATCATTTCTTTTTATGCTAAAGGATCGTATTTGCCAGATCCATCAATTATTAAAAGTGGGTTCCAACTTCATCTAAATAATTAATACTTTCTGAATAAAATAAATCCTGAAATTATGTGCATTAATTATTACTATAAGCAGGATTATAATTTCAGGGATATTAAGTTATTAAACAAGATTGGTTTTAATTTCAAGCTAAGTCCTGCTAATATTAAATAGCAGGACTTAACTTTTGATTATTTATTCAGCGCCTTTTTCACTTAAATATCCAATTGCAGAACCGACTGTGGTAATTTTTTCGGCATCCTCATCTGGAATTTCAATTTTAAATTCGTCTTCAAATGCCATCACTAATTCGACAGTATCTAAAGAATCAGCTCCTAAATCTTCAATAAAATGAGCTTCCGGTACTACTTCATTAGGATCAACACCTAATTGATCCACAATAATATCTTTTACTTTGTCTTCTAATGCCATTCGGTTTTCACCTCCTTCATCTGGTTAATATTGCTTTTTTAATTTGGAACTTAAATGTTTGTTTTATGGAATTATTTATTTATTAAATTTACATCACCATTCCTCCATCAACATGAATCACCTGACCCGTAATATAATCCGCATCAGGTGATGCCAGGAAAGCGACAACATTGGCAACATCATCAGGTTTTCCAGAACGTTTTAATGGTATCACATTTAAAAAATTTTGTTTAATTTCATCAGATAAATTATTGGTCATGTCAGTTTCGATAAAGCCGGGAGCCAGCGCATTTACAGTAATTCCCCGACCTCCCAGTTCTTTAGCAGCGCTTTTAGTCAAACTTATAACCCCGCCTTTTGAAGCCGAATAATTAGCCTGTCCAACATTGCCCATAACTCCGACAATAGAAGAAATGTTGACTATTCTGCCACTGCGCTGTTTCATCATTATTTTTGCAGCAGCTTTCAAGCAATTAAAGGTGCCTTTTAAATTAACGGCAATTACTGCATCCCAATCGCTTTCCTGCATTCGGATCAGAAATGTATCGCGAGTGATCCCGGCATTATTAACTAATACGTCAACCCTGCCAAAAGCCTTAACCGTTTCTTCAAATAAATGCTCTACATCAGCGACGCTGGTTACGTCCACTTTAATCCCGATCGCTTTGACGTCAATTTGTTCGATTTCTTTAACAGTTGCAAGCACGGCATCATAATCAATATCGCAGATGACGATATCATAACCCTGGCGAGCTAATTTGACAGCAATGGCTTTACCAATCCCGCGTGCAGAACCGGTGATAACTGCAACCTGCTTGTCCATTTTTTCCTCCATCTGAATGGGCTTAATAATTTTATGCTATTACACCAAAAAACTTTGTGTTTTTAACAAAAATTATGAACTGTACTTTAATCTTAGTGAAATGTGAAAAGTCAGACGTGAGACGAAAAACATTTTATAAATGCTTTTTCCGTTTCACGTTTCACATTTGACGTTTCACTAGTGCTTTAGCGCATTAGGAATTATAATAAATAGAATCCCGGAGTTTGCCACCTGATATTATCGGGATTTTCAACTTGTTCATTATTATATATTCATTATTCATCTTAATTAAATATCTCTTCAACTTTACCAATTGTCTTAACCGGAATTTTCCGATCAATTCTTTTTGCTAATCCCGCCAACACCTTCCCGGGTCCGACTTCATAAAATTCCGCAGCTCCATCCTGAATCATATTTTGAATTGTTTCAACCCATCTTACCGGGTAGGTTAATTGTTTGTACAACAATTCTTTTATTCCTGCTGCATCCATTGCCGGTTTAGCAGTAACATTAGCGTAAACTGAAACTTTTGCTGCCTGGATTTGAATGCCCTGCAAAACCTGTTTTAATTCCTGTTGCGCAGATTCCATTAAGGGTGAATGAAACGCTCCGCTTACAACCAACGGAATTACCTTCATGGCGCCTTTTTGTTGAGCAAGCTCCATCGCTCGATTTACGCCATCAACCGAGCCTGAAATCGCGATCTGTTTAGGAGAATTGAAATTTGCCGGTTGAACGATTCCGGCTGATGAAGCCTGTTCACAAATTTCAGTCACATCGTCTTGAGTTAATCCTATAATCGCTGCCATTGTACCGGGCTGTTTTATCCCGGCTTGCTGCATTAACTCGCCGCGCTTTTTTACTGTTAGAAGTGCATCTTTAAAACTAATAGCCCCGGCAACTGCTAATGCAGAATACTCACCCAGGCTGTGACCGGCAGCCATGTCAGGAAATACATTCTTTTCAGCTAATAATTGAGTAACAATATAACTATGAACAAAAATTGCCGGCTGCGTGATCTGTGTCTGCTTGAGTTGATCTTCGGGACCTTCAAAACAAATTGAGGAGAGATCAAACCCCAAAATATCATCTGCTTTTGAAAATATTTCTTGTGCTGCAGGAAATTGATCATAAAGATCTTTTCCCATGCCAACGTATTGAGAAGCCTGTCCCGGGTATAGAAACGCAATTTTAGCCACTAATTTTTTCTTTCGAATTAATGCTTATTTACTCTTACCTTTTTCTATCCAGATATCTTTTATATTATTAATTGCTTTCTGATATAATTTATTTTTATTATCCAGCAGTGATGCTTTCAAATAGTGCACCTCGGCTGATGTGTAATCGCCCTGAGCTTCGTAGGCAAGTCCAATATTGTAATATATTTTTGCATTGCCGGGATGATTTTCTTCAAACTCCTCCCAGGTTTTCAAAGCATCATTCCATTGACCATTTTTGGCAAAAACCACACCGCTGTCAACCTTTGCAAAACCGGTTTCAATGGGACGTTTTTTTGTTATGCTCTGGGGAGCAATCTCATTGATAAAATCATTTACAACTTGATCAATGAGAATTTCTTTT
>Ga0255380_10156_pt1 | contig 11609 bp, 6 predicted proteins | sample ANMaggSeSYBR01G8_FD_182107 | JGI IMG/M metagenome (GOLD analysis project Ga0255380, IMG submission 182107) | Sediment cell enrichment communities from methane seep in Santa Monica Basin, California, United Staets - ANME aggregate JGI... | ecosystem: Environmental > Aquatic > Marine > Cold seeps >... | reverse complement strand
ATTTCATTTTTGGCTCCTTTATTTGTTAAGTTGATATAATTAAGTAGAATAATTCAATGGCAGACGAAAATAACTATTCAATTATCAGACCAAAAAAGAAAGCCCTTCAGGAATTGCTCCTAAAGGGCTGTTTTTTAATTAACAACGTTATTTGTCAAATTAATAAGGGGTGATAAATTTATCTGTAAAATATTGGTAAATTTGCCAATGGCGTTGGCAAAAATGCCAACTATTTATGAATTATTTGTTTTAAGATTTTTTGGATTTATTCCATACTTCTTCATCTTTACGTGAAAATTTTTTACATTCATTCCCGATATTTTAGCTGCCCGGGTAATATTTCCACCTGTATTTTTTAAAACATTTTTTATATAATCAATTTCAAACTGCTCCAACGCCCGTTGTTTGGAAACTTTAAATGAAAGATTATAGTCTTTTTCTTTACCTTTACCTTTATCTTTGCCTATACCTTCCAATACTGTTTCAGGTAAATGGTGAACTTCCACTATTTTGCCTTCTATTAAAACCACCGCCCGCTGAATAATATTTACCAGTTCACGAACGTTACCAGGAAAGTTGTAATTTAACAGCAGGGACTCAGCTTGTTCTGATATACGCAAATTTTTCTTTCCATGCTTTTCAGCAAACTGCTTGAGGTAATGGTGCGCTAATAATGGAATATCACTCTTTCGCTCTCGAAGCGGTGGCAGAACGATTTCAATTACATTTAACCGATAATAAATTTCTTCACGAAACTCACCTTTTCTAATTAATTTTTTTAAATCTCTGCTGGAAGCGGTAACAACCCGAACATCACAATGGCGAATTTCGGAGCTGCCCACTCGGGAATATTCACCAGTTTGCAGAACACGCAATAGACATACCTGAAGCGCGGGACTCATGTCGTTAATTTCATCCAGGAAAATAGTTCCGCCATTTGCGACTTCAAACCAGCCGGCTTTGTCTTGAACCGCGCCAGTGAACGCACCGCGCACATGACCGAAAAGTTCAGATTCCAACAACTGTTCTGGAATAGCGCCACAATTGACGGGAACAAACGGATTATTTTTTCGGTGACTGTTATAATGAAGCGCCTGGGCAATCAGCTCTTTGCCGGTACCGCTTTCGCCTTGAATAAGTACTGCGGCACTGGTGTCAGCGACTTTGGCTACCAGTTTTAAAATCTCCATCATTTTGGGATGATGCCCAATAATGGATTCAAACTTGTATTTTCCGCGCAGTTCTTCTTCGAGCGTGCTTACTTGATTTTGCAGTTGCTTCCTTTCCAGGGCATTGTAGGCAGCGATGGAAATTAAATCTGAAAATTCCTGAACAAAGCAAAAAATTTCTGGTTTGAAAATTCCAGTGAACGTTCGATTGTCAAGGTAAACAACACCAAAAAGTTTTTCTTCGTGAATCAAAGGCAGGCAAATAACAGAAAGCAATTGTAATTTTTCAACACTCTTTTTTTTCTTGAACTCCGGCGTATCAAGTGCGTTTTGCAAACAAACTGGCTGCTTATTTTTTTTAACAGTATTGATAATTGTACGGCTGACTTCAAATTCAGGATTTTTTATTTCTTCCTTATTTAGATTTCGAGCAGATTGAAATTGAATTTGACCAGTATTATCAAACAGAATTATCATTCCCCTTTCAGCTCCAGAAATTTGAATTGCTTCATCCATTGCAAAATGGAGGAGTTTGTTCACTTCAGATTCAACCAATAATTGCTTCCCCATTTTGAATAGACGTTGATAGATTTTTAAGTCAGGGTCATTTTTTGTTTTTGGAAGCTGGTTTTTTTTCTTTTTGAGTTTGTTCATTGTTTTAGAATTAAATTATCTTGTCACAATATTTAATTAAACAGGAACTTGACTTTTTTATAAATATACGAACATATAAATAAGAATCAAGCCAAAAATTATTTTTTTCTGTAAGAATCAAAGTTTCTTGACATTGTAAAAATATTTATATATATTTTTTAGTCTTGTATATATCGATCTTTTTTTCAGCAATTAATGACTCTGTTGATTTAGTCCGGAAAACCCTCCCGAAGGTTTTTGATGTAACTAAATATAGCATATTATAAAAATAATCATTACCCTAGCGCGGTTAAACCGCAACTAAATTATTCACCGCAAAGACGCAGAGTACGCAAAGTTTAAAAGTAAATTTGCATTGCTCTATATTTTACAATGTAATAGATTTCTTTTTAAATTTTTAAATTATCTTTGCGTTCTTCGCGTCTTTGCGGTTAAAAACTTTTAAAAAAAACGCCTGTGTAGTTACCTTGATTATAAAAAAAAAGAACTATTAAGAAATAATCGGTAATACTATATATTGATATTTCTGTTTTATTAAACCTTCGGGAGGGTACTTTATTAACAGAATTATTAATGTCGTCAAAAAAATTTGAGCGAACTGTTTAAGGTTTCCCTATGATCAAAAAAACTATTCTTCATTATAAAATTCTCAAAAAAATTGGCAAAGGCGGGATGGGCGTGGTCTATAAAGCCGAAGATATAAAATTAGGCAGATTGGTTGCCTTAAAGTTCCTATCCGACTATTCCATATCCAGTCATGAAGATCGCGTTAGGTTGGGGCGGGAAGCTCGCGCAGCAGCCTCACTCAAACACGAAAGCGTCTGTACAATCTTTGGATTTTATGAAACAGACGAACAATGTTTTATCGCCATGGAATATGTTGAAGGGGAAACACTGAAGGAACTCATCCACCGAAAAGGTTCTCTTTCACAAGAAAAAGCAATTGAAATTACACAAAAAATAGCCGAAGTACTGTCAATCGCACACCAGAAAGGAATTATCCACCGGGACATCAAGTCTGACAACATAATGATCAAAAAAGATGGCACAGTTAAAATTATGGATTTTGGACTGGCGAAACTGGAGAATATGCCAACTATTACCAGAACTAAAAGCCCCATGGGAACCGTAGGCTACATGTCTCCCGAACAGGTGCAGGGATTTAAAGTTGACCACAGATCAGATCTCTGGTCACTCGGAGTTGTGTTATTTGAAATGTTGACCGGAGCTTTGCCATTTAAAGGAGATTCTGATGTAGCGACGATGTATGCAATCATCGATGATAGTTTACCAAAATTAACAAAATACAATTCAGAAATTAGTAATTCAATTCAATATGTTTTCACAACTCTGCTGGAAAAAAATGCAGCGCTTCGGTATCAAAAAGCTGAAGATATTGTGAAAGATTTGGAGAAGAGTGTTGCAGGCTCATCGACAAAGTTGTTTTTGAGGAAGGTTAGGAAAAATTTTAAAAAAATTTCAATCGTATTTGTTTTGATTTTAATGCTGTCGTATTTTGCTAATTATTATTATCAGACTCAAATTAATATTCCGCCATGGTTGAAGAAAGATGCAAAGCTTGTCCCATTGATTGACGAAAATGGACCTTATGATGGTGTCATTTCTCCGAGTGGAAAATACCTGACTTTCAGAGATCGAAATCACAAGTTGGGAGTAAAAAATTTAATTACCGGTGAAACAAAACGCTTAAGAGAAAATGATTTTGGGACATTTTGGATTCCAACATGGTCTCCTGATGAAACTCGAATTGCTTATATCGGAGGTCCTGCAAATAATATTTCAATAGTTGATCATGAAAGTGAAGAAAAACAGGTTGTCATTGAAAAACATGAGGGAAATATATATTATTTCACCTGGTCCCCAGACAGCAAATGGCTTTGTTATTCATTTACTGACGAGAATACCAATCCAAAATCTTATATTATGGAATTATTTAATTTTGAAACAATTGAAAGAAAGGTTCTGTTTAACAGTAAATTACCGGGAATTAAATTAATGGCATGGCACCCGGATGCTAGCAAGTTTGCTTTTTATTATTATGATATTGATTCGTCGGCAAAAAAGGTAACAAAATATTTAAAACTATTCAATATTGAAACAGGCGAAGTCTCCCCGCCAATTTATAAACTCAGAAACACTTATGTCGGAGCGAATCTGGTAGGTTTTTCTTATAGCCCGGATGGACAGTATTTGATTTTTCCTGAACTTGTGGCTGATTTTTATGAATTAGTCGCCCTGCCTTTAAAAAACAATGGGTCCATGGTAAATGGAAAACCGATTATTTTGACTAATATTGCCGGAACTGGAAAACCATATCGACCCAGTTTCACCAGGGACGGTAAATCTTTTAGTTTTAATGTCGGCGGACCAAATGATGACATTTATATCGCATCGATTGACGTCAATCGAGCCATTCTGGCAGGACGTTTAATCCCTGCCTGCGTTACTAAATTTTTAGAAGAAGATGCGTGTTGGCTGCCGGATTCAAAACAGATCGCTTATACTTCTAACCATGTTGGCAAGGTTGATATTTATATAATGAATTTGAATTCACGGACAAAAAGACGGCTTACTTTTTCAGACTCATATAAAAACCAGTTGTCATATCGGCCCGGGAAAAAGTCAATCAGCTATCTCCTGGATAAAATTTTATGGCAGGTAAACACAAACGATAGTAGTGTTACCAGAATTTACCCACTTGAAAACGAAAATTTATATTTTCATCATGCTGCTTATCAATGTTATGCATGGGAACCAAATTCAAACTTTCTCTATGGATTGTTAAGGGACAACAAAATTAATAAAATGGGTCGTTTGATGGAAATAAATTTAAAGAGTAGAGAAGTCAAGGTATTATTGGAAGAATGTTTTTCATTACCCTATGCTGAACTTCGTTTATCAAGAGATGGCAAACTTCTCGCGGTGCGTTCTGAAGTGGTTGATACGAGCTTATTTTCAATTAAAATTTATGATACTCAATCGTGGGAACTAATAAATACAATCTATCACATTAGCTCTATAGAATTTGGTGATATTTCATGGACTCCGGATAGCCGTCACTTTACTTATGGAACCTGGGATGATCAGCCAACTTCTTTCTTTATTTATCTCTATTCAATTGATAACAATACCAAACGACTAATGACAGAACGCTCAGGGAGTGGGCGCGAAACACCGGGACAAATTTCTCCCGATGGAAAAGAGATGATATATTATAAATTTTCTTTTGAATCAGAAATTTGGCTGATGGGTGAAAAATAAATAAAGTCGTCCCTCAATTAAGTTTTTTAGATGAAGGTGCAAAATCGAGGGACGACTTGCTTGTTAACATGTTTTTATTATTGTATCAGCAGCATTTTTTTACAATCTCTAAAACCATCTGCTTCTAACTCGTAGAAATATAAACCTGATGGCGCTAATTGACCAGTATTGTCTGTACCATCCCAACTCACTCTAAAATTACCGGCTTGATGGTGTCTATCCACTAACCTAACAATTTCCTGCCCGATGATATTGTAAACAGCTATTTTAATATTGTTGGTTTCAGGAACATGGTATTGAATAATAGTACCCGCATTGAATGGGTTGGGGTAATTTGTCAACAACTTGTAATCATCCGGGATTGCGTACTCTTTTTGATCAATGTTTGATATTGTTCCTGAATATACGGCTATATCATCCAGGAACCAACCTGGGAGAATAGTTGTTGAGTTCGGAATTATTTTAAATCTTAATTTTATTTCATCAAATTCTGATCCACAATAATTTGTCAAATCAACATCTTTTTTGATCCAATTTTGTGCGACACCAGTAATTTGCTCACCAATTTGTTCCCATGTAACGCCACCATCAGAGCTGATTTCAAGGCATGCAAAATCTTTATCTGGTTCCAAAAAATATCTTTCATAAAACGAAATATATGCATTGTCTAACTGTGACAAATCGAACACTTGTTTAAATTCTGCCCAGCTTTCACTCTCATTCTCATATTTAATATTTAAACTATAATTACCGGAAAATTTGAATGCGGTGGATAATTCTGATCTTGAAAAATTAATATCCCAATTATTGAGATCCCATTCAAAATCATCCACAAGGTTCGTACATGCTAACCTGCTTTTTAGTGAATCGTTGGCTCGGATTTCATCATTGCTCAAATTAGTGAAATAAGTTAGATTATAATCCCCTGTTTGATAAATTCCAAACGGAGCGAACATCACTGTTTTCAAACTATCCGCTTTTAACATTTCAATTGTCCAGGTATCCGAAAATCCTTCCCATGCTATAGAATCGATTTCATACGATACCATAACATTGCTCTGATCATTTGTTCCAAAATTTTTAACCATGATTTCAGGTTGAAAATCAGTGAATAATGTAACATGGTTAAACCTTTTAAAAACGGGTATCGCTGCCACATCGTGATTAGTGGTGGGTTCTGTGATTTCCAGAAATTGATTGACAGAAACACTGGTCAACACTTGAGTTTGCCCGCAGGACCATTGGACAATTAGAGAGTCAACCTGTAGTGCATCGCCTAAACCGAAATGTGCCCGCATGCTGGATTCGTTTTGTTCTCGGATTTGCCAAACTTCAGAGCCCAAAATAGTCGCTTTCAACTTTAACCTTGCCCCAGACCCGGTGGTGTTTGAAGTTGTACCTATAGGCTTGATATTGATCCAATTATTGTCATTTCCATCATTGGAATATAAATAGTTTATTGCCGGTACTCCCATTGGACCGCCATCAGTAATTAGTATATCCAGATCTCCATCATTATCAAAATCACAAACGGTAATACCAGCGCCGTTTTCATTTATGATTACTCCTTCGGTAGCTTTTGTGAACTCTCCCGTGCCATTGTTGAGGTAAAGGTTATTTTTATATCCTTGATAGTCCATGTTACTCACAAACAAATCCAAATCACCGTCATTGTCAAAATCTCCCCAGCTACAGCCCAACGAAGCGCCTTGATCTGTGACTACATTTCCTGAAATTATTTTTTCAAATGTGCCATTGCCATTATTCAAATATAAAGAGTTAGGCGGACTTTGATCATCCATATTACGAACATACAGATCCAAAAAGCCATCATTGTTACAATCGCCCCAGCGACCACTAATCGAATATTCATCATTGATTATATTCGTCTCATTATCAAGCGAGAACGAACCATCACCGTTATTGATGTAAAATAAATTGGTACCCGGATAAACAGGGATAAAAACATCCAGGTCGCCATCATTATCATAATCAGCCCAATTGCAACTGGTCTTTCTTTTGTTGGCTCTGGTTAAAACAGTATTCTTAATTTCAATGAAATTTCCGCCACTCAAATTTTGAAATAAGTAGTCTGTTGAATAAGTAACAAAAAACAGGTCCAGATATCCATCTTTATTCAGGTCAATCCAACTGCTTCCCCTGAAATGTTCATTTAAATTAGCAAGTAGTGTATTGTCAATTTTTTCGAAGTCACCGTTTGCATTGTTATGAAATAACATCACATTTCCGTCACGATTGGGAACAACCAGATCCAAGAAACCATCATTATCATAATCGCCCCAGGCGGAACCGCTGAAAAAGCCGATTTCATCAACAACAGCTCCTGATTTAATTTTAGTAAAATAACCATTTCCTTCATTATGATACAGAAAATTTTGAGTGCCGCCAGCATCGACTGTCCAATTACAAATAAATAAGTCAAGAAGTCCGTCATTATCATAATCTCCCCAGCTACTGCCGCAGGAAGGACCCAAATCTGTGGCAATGACTCCTGTATCAATTTTTGTAAAGGTCTGAGAGAAGGATAAGTTAATTAAAAGAATTAAACTAAAAAAGAATAAGACAAAAATTTTGGTAATTTTTTTCACGGTGCTCTCCTTAATTAAGATTACTTTGTAGATTTTTTATATTGACTAATGGTTTAAAAAATCTGTCCATTTCTTTTTGTATTCAAATTCCATGCCTGTTTTAAAACAAACAAAACAATTTTGTTAGAATATAGTTAATTAACAAATTTATAATGCGTTATGTCCATACTTAGCCTGGTTGATTTTTTAAAACGAAACTATTAAATTTTGTAATTATTGACAAAATTTTGTAAATAAATACAAAAAAATTGGGAGGATTAATGGGGAGAGTTAAAATTAAATGAGCTTAAAGACGAGTTTAAATTAGTCGGGATTGTGATATTGTTACGAAGTGAAAAAATTATAAATTAGTCCGTATTATTGAAGTTCGATTTAGAAGGACTCTTAAAGACGGATACATCAATCTTATGCCTGGTAATAATCCGATGGAAATTACCAACATCCATTCCAGCCATTTTAGCCGCATTAGAAATATGACCGGATGTTGCTTGTAAACATTCTTTGATGAAATCAATTTCTGCCTTTTTGGCGGCGCTGCGTTTTGCTTCGATTAATGTTAATTGTTTTGTAGTCTCTGAAACTGTTGTTTGTTCGCCGCGAACTGATGTTGGAAGAAGGTGTGATTCTATAAAATTATTTTCTGCTAACGTTACTGCCCGTTGAATGATATTTTCCAATTCTCTCACATTTCCAGGGAAGCTGTAAGCTTGCAATAAAGTCTCAGTTTCTGATGAAAGCCGGCTTACTGATTTATTACATTTTTTATTGTAAAAATTCAGGAAATGTTTGAAAAGCAAGGGAATATCACTTCGGCGCTCACGTAAGGGCGGTAATTCTATTTCGATTACGTTTAGGCGATAATAAAGTTCATCCCGGAACTCACCAACTTTGATGAGCTGCTGTAATTTTTTGCTGGAAGCGGAAACAACTCGAACATCGCAGTAGCATATTTCGGTGCTGCCCACCTGCGAATATTCACCAGTCTGCAAAACACGCAGCAGTCGCACCTGAAGCGCTGGACTCATGTCGTTAATTTCATCAAGAAAAATTGTTCCGTAATTGGCGACTTCGAACCAGCCGGCTTTGTCTTTAATCGCGCCAGTGAATGCCCCGCGGACATGCCCGAAAAGCTCTGATTCCAACAATGGCTCCGGAATAGCGCCACAATTTACCGGTACGAATGGTTTGTCTTTTCTTTTGCTATTGTAATGAAGTGCGCGAGCAATAAGTTCTTTCCCGGTACCGGTTTCACCCTGTATAAGAACCGTTGCATCTGTATCAGCAACCTGTGACACAAGTTTTAAAATTTCCATCATTTTCGGATGATGTCCGATGATTGATTCAAACTTGTATTTGCCGCGCAATTCCTTTTCCAACTCGTTAACATGACTTTGCAATTTTTTCCGTTCCAATGCCTGATAGGCTGCCAGAGAAATAAAGTTGGCGAACTCGTTCACAAATTGGCAGGTATCTGGCTGGAAAATTCCTGCAAAGGTTCGATTGTCAAGATAAACAACGCCGAACAATTTTTTCTGATGTATTAAAGGCAGGCAGATAACTGATAGCAATTGTAATTTTTTCACACTCTCTTTTTTCATGTATTCAGATTTTTCAAGAGCATTTTGCAGATAAATCGGCTCCTTATCTTTTTTAACGGTATTGATAATTGTACGGCTGACTTCAAATTCAGGATTTTTTATTTCTTCCTTGTTAATATTTCGTGCGGTTTGAAATTGGATTTGATTGGTTTCATCAAAAAGAATAATCATTCCCCGTTCTGCTCCGGAAATTTGAATTGCTTCATCCATTGCTGAGTAAAGAAGTTTGTTCACTTCAGATTCAGTTAACAAACGTTTTCCAATTTCAAACAGTTGGTGGTAAATATCGGATTTGAATTTGTCATTATTAGCAGATGTAGTTTGGTTTTGAGTTTTATTCTTTTTGGAACCGATTTTAGCCATTATTTTCTCATTCTCTGAATTGTTACGTTAATTTTCATCCATTCAAAATCTGTTTTAACGACGTCCGATTATCAGGAGACCACCTATTCATCAATACCTGTTCCGTGTAATTTTGATCAAGCTGAATTAGTTCTGTATTAAATTTATTCATGTCCAGAATCCATTTATTTTCAAATTCATAGTCTTCTGGCAGTTTGGTAAAATTAAGTCGGCAATAGTCAATAAAAGTAATTTCTGCTTCTCGATATAAAATCGGCAGACCGTAGGTACGGCAAATTATGGGACGAGCAGGATAGATGATGCAGTGATTTTTCCATAACATGGGGCAGTTGTTATCATCGTGCAGATGAAAGGCGCGAACTCTTTTTATTCGCTGGGCAGACAAGGTTGACAACTGCTGCTCAATAACATAAGCTTCCAGTGAAAGAACAGTTCGCTCCACTTCACAACATTGACAGCAGCCAGGTTTGCAGACAAGATGTTCAGCATAGTATTTCTCTAATTTCTGGCAAACCTTATGGAGCTTAAACAGCAGGTTTTGATATTGAAATAGAATTTCTTCTATCATGTTAAATCATTTATATTTTATTTTAATACAAGGTTAACTTGCCAATAACAACAATTTGATGGTATCACTGAAAAAAATTAGCCCGCCGATTAGACGGCATTATCAACTGCGATATTTTTCAAACACGTTTTTATTATTTATTATGCAACTCGTGATGTTTTACTTAAAAAATCTGATTAGTGATATGTATTGGTTATAATATAATAAAATTTTTGTATTTGTCAAGCGTAAAAAATTACAAAATACAAAGTTTTATTGTTAAATTAAAGAACCTTATATTCCACAGAGACTTTTTATAAAATCATCTTTTTGGTAACTTCCTTTCAATTATCCCTAATGTATTTCCCAAAATTTTTATTAGTTAACGCTGATTGTCTGTTGGCAGATGAAGTATCTTTATTTTTTAGCAAATACTATCAAGAAAAATCCGCTTTCCTTTATAAATTATTTGCATTTGTTACTTATTTTTATTAATTTAATCCTTATCAAAAAATGGACCGCGGATGAAAACGTATTATTTTTCTGATACAGATTGGAACAAGCATTTTGATATAACAACATCTGAAATTACTGATGTTTTAACAAGTATCTCTTCAGATACGAATACTGAAGGTTTAATATTAGCTCTCTACCTGGTTGGCAAAAATTCAGGCAGCGGTGGAGTTGCTTACGTCCGAAATTGGCTCACACAAAAACAATTTATCAGCCATCGGGGCAGGTGGAGTTTTGCTGTAAAATTTCCAGTTCCGAATGATCTTCCTGAAAAGTTTAAATTAATCCGTCTGCAATTTGGAGTTAATTATTTAAAATATCCGTTACGCCAGCAAGACAGTTATGGTTGGGAGCTTAACTATAAAAGTTTTGAAGACCATTTAGCATTTCTTTTTGCCCATGAATTACATCATTTTCGTCGTTATCATTTAGGATTTCATCCTCGCGAGGGTGAAAATTCTGCAAATAGATGGGCTATCAATCATGTGCGAGAATTGAATTTTCAGGTAAGTGGTGAAAAAATAAATTCCCGAAAGAAAAAAAGTAAGTTTAGTAAATTATTCCAAACTAAAATTGGTTTTGACCCATTTAAAAAATTCAGAAATCTAAAATCAGGCGATAAAATAGTTATTAAATATGATCCGCGGGGGCGGTATCAAAATGAATCAGTTACTGTTGTGCGTTCTGTCAGAAGAAATTCACGGCGTATTGTAATTGAAACAGGGGATGGCAAATCCTGGCGTTGGCCCATGGAATGGGTGATGATTGTGACTTAATTCTAAAATTTACAATGACTGTAAAAGTGAACTAAAGTGCCTAAAATTTGAAGTGCCTAAAGAATTTTTTACTTTACTTCAGAGTATGCAATTTAGGC
>Ga0255380_10155_pt1 | contig 11617 bp, 5 predicted proteins | sample ANMaggSeSYBR01G8_FD_182107 | JGI IMG/M metagenome (GOLD analysis project Ga0255380, IMG submission 182107) | Sediment cell enrichment communities from methane seep in Santa Monica Basin, California, United Staets - ANME aggregate JGI... | ecosystem: Environmental > Aquatic > Marine > Cold seeps >... | reverse complement strand
CAATATAACAGATACTAACTGGGGTATTGCCACTGGAGACACCAATATCTCTTACTATAATCCACCTGCTGCCTGTTATATTAAAGCAATCGGTATTGTAGGACAGAGTTGGGGAACTGATGTTATCGCAGATGGATTTATTTTAATGGTTCACAAATCAGCCTATCCCTGGAACTTCCCACCAGAACTCTGGGATGGCGACGCATGTTACACTCAAGATGCGCTTAACTACCCGACTTTGCTTGGAGAACGAATGTGGGATGATTTTCCTGTTAATATTGTAGATGGCGAAAGGGTGTGGACAGAAATGATCTACCTGGGAGTTGAACCAGATACCGAAGGCGAACCATTTATCGTTACAGTTGTTCCCTATGGTCAAAGTGGAAGCTATATGGGAACAGGTTGTTATAGTAACATTACTGATGATGAACAACGCCTGGCAAAATATTACCAGGCTGGCAGAGGGAGCTACGATCCACAATTTGTAGTAAGAAACTACACTGTTACCTGGCAGGTTGTGGTTGAATTTTATGAGAACACGCCGCCTTTTATCACCCTTGGTGGTCCCTACGGTACTGTTCTTAATAATGATGCAAAAACGCTTGACTGCCACATAGCGGATATAGATGCAAACGATCCAAATTATGCAGGAGTTGCCTCTGCCCGATTGTATTATAAAGTCAACGATGGCTCTTTTTCATCAGTAGGTATGAATTTAATCAGTGGAACCGATACTGATGGAACCTGGGCAGGAACGATACCAGCCGGTTACATGAACCCGGGAGATGTGCTTACTTATTATTTCCAGGCAACAGATAAAGCTAATTTAACTTCAGCATCCTTTGAAGGTTCTTTTGGATATTTTCAAAAACAGCACGATATACTCGTTTTTTATAACGACGACGGAGGTTCTTATCCTTTCTCGATTTTATCCCCCTATTACGACAATCTCTGGTTAGATGAAAATAGCAATCCCTATCTATACGATGTTTGGGTCGGACTTACTGACGGCGCTCTAAGTCCAGAACTCATAAATATGTATAACACAATGGTACAGATTGATGCTTATTCACCAGCCACTATGAACGATGATGTAGTCGGCGAATGGTTTGCTGTTGGTAATAAAAATATGTTCTGGTCTTCGCAGGAATGGGCAGGATATTACTGCGGCGGCTGGGGAGAAAATGATTATGCAACTTTTCCTTACGATGATTGGCGTAACAAATATATGGGGATTGCATATTGTGGTGGAGCAGGACATGATATCGGTATTGATCCATTCCCAATCAATCCCGTTGCTGGCGATATTATTAGCGGTGATATAGCTGCCTTTCTGGGAGATAGTTTGCAACTTTACGTCAACAGCAGTTATGAATTGGGTTTCACTAATTGGACAGATGCTATCGAAGCCAGCCAGGGAGCAATTGTTTGTTTCACCGATAAAGACCAGGGAAGAACCTGTGGCGTCCATAAAGAACAGGATGGAAATAAGACCGTATTCCTTACATTTGATCAACTCTGCCTGGATACAGGAGCTCTTCCAAACTACACTATTACCGATGGCTATCATTGGACAGAGCCAAACGTAACCAGTGTAACAGACGCGGCTCTGGATTGGTTTAATACATCAACAATTTATCCCCAGATCGATGTTAGTCCAGATAACTTTGATGTAACATTAGCCCAGGGAACCAGCACCACAGAGCAGATGACAATTAATAATGTCGGTCAGGGAAATTTGAGTTTTAATATTTCATGGCAGGGGACATCGTTTTTAAATAAAGCATGTAATGCTAATACTGAGATAATGTTTGATAATAATTCAACTAAAAGAAAAGCTAATCTTTCAATTAATAAAGACATAGCAAAACGAGATGCTGTATCAATTGATTCCAGGAGGGCGCCTCATTATGTCAGGAAACCTGTATCACAAAAGTCAGCCCTTAAAGCAAACACTGATCTGTTAAATGAAGGTTTTGAAGGAGGCGTAATGCCGCCCAGCGGCTGGACAAAGATTGATGGTCCCAGCACTCCGGGTGAAACCGAACCTGCTCATTGGCAAATTGATGCACTTGACATCTTCGCTGGAAATTATGGCGCGATCTGCCCCTGGGGATTTAATCTTAATGAGTGGCTCATTTCACCACCACTAAATTTTTCAAATGTAAGCTCGCCCAGCCTCAGTTTTTGGTGGAACAGCAGTTATTACTGGCATGTTGACCCTAACGACAATGGCGATCTTTTTGTTAAAGTTAGTGTGGACGGTGGAAATACCTGGGATACAATCTGGGCATTTGGCAATATCGGCGAATGGGAAAATTGGACCTGGTATGAATCTATTTTAGACCTGTCAGGCTACCAGGGACAATCCAATGTAAAAATAGCGTTTAATATTGTAGCTAATGATAATGCATTTATTCGCGTTGATGAAATAACTGTTTCCGGAGAATCTGCTGGTCTGGATTGGATTTCCTTTAATCCCACATCTGGTAGTGTTGTCCCAGGCGGAAGTCAGAATATTGACGTATCAATAACAACAGTGGTCAATAATACTGGATTGGAAGTCGGTGTTTATTTTGGTAATATTAAAATTGCCAGTAATGATCCCCAGAATTCGATTGTTCAGGTGCCCGTAACTTTGACCGTTACAGGAGGCTGCACTCCTCCGTACATTCGCGCTGAAGATGTATCAGGAATTGCTGGAGATACTATGGTTGTAAATATTAACATTAAAGAAAATCCAACCACAATAGATGCGTTTGGATTTCAACTTACATATTGCAGTGATAAACTGTCCTACGTCAGAGTTGAAAAGGGCGATTTGAATAATCATTTCAGCTTTTTTCAAGCCAGTGAAAACCAGCCGGGAATAATTACCATCGGTGGTTTTGATGCAACTCCAATTCCAGAGAATAGCACTGGTTCAATCGCTAATATAGTGTTATATGTTGACCAGTGCACTGAAGGGGAAACGTGTATGCTCGGCATTCAAAATTTGACTGACGACCTGGTAGGATTAAATATTTGTAATGGGGTTTTTAGCTGTGAACCCGGCTGTATGCTGGGAGATGTAAACATGGATGAAGCTATCTCACCCGGAGATGCATTGTGTACATTTCAAATTTATCTTAATGGTGGGACCCCGCCAGAGGGAGAATGCAATACCGAATGTGCTTTATATGCAGCAGATGTGAACTGCACTCCCAACGGAATTACTCCCGGCGATGCTCTTTATATTTTCCAGGCATATCTCAATGGTGAAACACCGCCTCTAACATGTGACCCGACATCTGTTTTAACAGCAGAACAGGGAGCAAGCGAATTAGAGCTTAATGTAGTTCAGTTAAATAGTATTTCCTGCGATGAGATTACTGTATCGCTTCAGTTGAATAATCCGGCTGGCTTACGGGCGTTCGGAGTTGACCTGGGATTTCCAGATGACCTGTTATCTTTTGTTAAAGTTTCCAGTACCAGTTTGACTGAATGCTGGCATGCGCTCGATGGTCAGGAAAATTTAGCCGGCGTCATAAGTATTGGCGGATTTAATCCCGAAGCGATTAGCGCAACAAAATCTGGCGCACTGGCGACAGTTACCTTCCGCATTAAAGAAGGTGCCCATGAAAGTGGAGAACTCTGGTTGTTTAATCAGAGCGATGATTTGTTTGGCGCCAAAATGAATGCAGGTGAATTCACCATCCTTACTACTGGAATTCGCAGGCTCGATTCACAAGAAGCTCCTGACTCTTATTCATTACAACAAAATTATCCCAATCCCTTCAATATGACGACAGAGATCGTTTACCAGTTACCTGAAGCGACTCATGTCGAATTAGAGATCTATAATGCAATGGGACAAAAGATACGCTCATTAGTCTCTCAACATCAGCCGGCTGGCAGCTACGCCGCTCGCTGGGACGGCAGAGATGAATCTGGAGCAGTTATAAGTTCAAGTGTTTATTTTTACCGGTTGAATACGGCTAATTTCACTGATATTAAAAAGCTTTTATTGATAAAATAAAGATTAAGGTTAAGGCTTAGGCTAAAAATTTAGTAAGTAACTATCTAGCGAAGCGACGTCTCAAACAGACGAATATCCTGATTTGTCATTCCCGAGATCTTTTAATCGGGAATCCATTTATTTATCACTACGATGGATTCCCGCTAAAAGCACAGTCTGTATTTCCTTATATTTTAAGGTAACTGTACAGGCATGCGGGAATGACAGAACAGCGTACCTGAAAACTTGCTCTGTTTGTAAATAATTTGGGTGCTAAAAAATTCAGAGGTAATCTGTAATTATTAACAATGGACTTGTTATTACTTATTTATTCTTAGCCTTCGCCTTAGCCTAAACCTTAACGTTTACAAATAATTAATGCGAAAATTTAAAAGCAGGTTTTCCTTATGAAGAAACTATTGATTGTCTTTTTAATCGCTGTATTGATACTATCATTCTTTATACCAGCAAATTCCCAACCACGAAAATTAATAAGAGTTTTTTTAAAGAACAAACAACAGGCAGAATCGCTTTATTCATATCAATTGGACTTTGCCAACCGCCACTTCCGCCGTTATGCTGATGTTGTGGTAACGGAAAAAGAACAGCAATTTTTAATGGATAAGGGGTTCAATGTCGAAATAATTCATAAAGATTTAAAACAAACCTTTGAACAAAGAATCACTGGCAAAGGTGATATGGGAGATTATCACACCTTCCAGGAGATGTACGATGAGATGGTTCAAATTAACTCTGACTACCCTGATATTACAAAACTTTCCAGTATCGGAAAGAGTATTGAAGGACGCGACATATGGGCGATGAAAGTATCGGACAATCCAACTATCGAGGAGGATAATGAACCTGACCTGCTCTACGTGGGAAACATGCACGCCAGGGAAATAATTACCCCCGAAGTAATACTGCATTTTTTAAATTACCTGGTAAACAATTATGGCACTGACCCGGAAATAACCGACCTAATTGATAATCGGGAATTCTGGCTTATCCCCACTCAAAATCCAGACGGTCACGTATATGTTGAGGATGTTGATTCGTGGTGGCGCAAAAATCGCCGTAACAATGGCGATGGCACCTATGGCGTGGACTTAAACCGCAATTATGGATTCAAATGGGGATACGATAACACTGGCTCCAGTCCATACACTTCATCCCAGACCTACCGCGGAACAGGACCTTTCTCAGAACCTGAAAGTGAAGCTATTCGGCAATTGTGTATTTCTCACAACTTTGTTTTATCCCTGTCCTATCATAGTTATGGCAGGCTCTGGCTCTTCCCCTGGGGTTATATTTCTGCGAATACACCGCACCATGAAATATTTTATGAGATAGCAAAGAACTGCGTGGCTTACAATGGTTATACGCCCGGAAACGTAGCCATGGGCACTATTTATCTGACCAATGGAGATACTGACGATTATTATTATGGGGAACAAACGGAAAAAAATATGACGTTAGCTTTTACGCCTGAAGTCGGTGATGAGTTCTTGCCGCCAGACAACCAAATTCCAACACTTTGCGAAGAGAATTTACAGCCTAATTTGTATCTGGCGAAAATTGCTCCGTTAATCGAAGATAATCCGTATCGAATTTATCCGCCGGCAACCCCGGTCATTAATCCTATGGACAGTGATAATGACGGTAGTTATTCTGTAAATTGGACAATCACAGATGATCCCAATAATCCTGCTGTCAGCTATCAATTAGATGAATTGTCCGGCGAACAGATAATTACCGAACAAGCGGACAATAGTCAAAACCGCTGGACGTTTAATGGGTTTTCTACATCGCAGTCTCGTTATCACAGCGCCGCTGTTAGTTTTTATTCAGGTGAGGGTGATAATTTAAATCACCACTTGACAACTGCGTTTCCATTAATAGTTGAAAATAATGCTGAATTAACTTTCTGGACCTGGTACAATATTGAACAGGACTGGGATTATGGTTATGTAGAAGTCTCCAATGATGGCGGAAGTTCGTTTACGCCAATTTCCGGCAATATTACTACCAACAATAATCCTAATGGAACTAATCGCGGTAATGGCGTCACCGGATCTTCTGGTGGCTGGGTAGAAGCTATATTTGATCTCTCTAATTTTGCCGGTCAAACTATTCTCTTCCGTTTCAGCTATATTACCGACGAAATGGTTACAAACGAAGGCATCTATATTGATGATATTTTTCCAGTGGCTGATTATGAAAATGTGAGAACGTTGAGTGATAATATTACTGCCACATCTTTTATGATTCAAAATAGCGCAAGCGGAACTTATTATTATAAAATTCGCGCTAAAGATCAGGATGACCAATGGGGCTACTGGAGTCCATTAGAAGATATTATTGTTAATAATGAATCAGATTGTTTGCTTGGCGACGTGAATATGGATGGCGTTATTACTCCGCAAGATGCGCTGTGTGCGTTTCTAATATATCTCAATGATGGCAATCCAGTTGACGGCGAGTGCGATAATCAATGCGCAATGTACGCTGCGGATGTAAATTGTACGCCCAATGGAATCACACCCGGCGATGCGCTGTATATTTTTCTCGCTTATTTAAACGGCGAAGACGCGCCGCTTTCATGTAACCCAGTTTTATTAAATAATAAAAAAAGCAGCAACAATTTAACTGTGACCATTGTCCAAATAGATAATAAAGTTGAAAACGAGATTTCATTTTCTCTGCGTATTAACAATCCAGATGGTTTGAAATCTTTTGGCATGGATTTAAGATTTCCCGATGATTTATTATCTTTTGTTAAAATTTCCAGTACGGAATTAACTGAATGCTGGCAGGCAATTGAAGGTCGGGAAAATTCAGCCGGTGTTTTGAGAATTGGCGGATTTAACAATGAGGCTATTAACTCAATCGAGCCTGGTGTTTTAGCTACGATTACTTTCCAGGTGAAACCAGGCGTTAAAGGAACAGGAGAAGTCTGGCTGTTCAACTTGAGTGACGACCTAACTGAAGCCAAAATTAATTCGTGCAACTTCAATTTGCTTACTACCGGCATTCGCAAATTAGATTATAAAGAAATACCTGCTTCTTATTCTTTAGAACAAAACTATCCCAATCCGTTTAATATGGAGACTGAGATTTTGTATCAACTGCCGGAAGCATCATTTGTTAAGCTGATTGTTTATAATTCAATGGGGCAGAAGATACGTACTTTGGTCTCCCAAAACCAGGATGCAGGACGTTATGCTGCTCGTTGGGATGGAAGGGATGATTCTGGTGTTGTGGTAAGTTCAGGTGTTTATTTTTATAATTTAACCACATTAAGTTTCAGTGATATCAAAAAGTTATTATTAATAAAATAAAGGCTAATGATTAGGAAGATGCTAAGAATTAAATGAGTAAATATTGAAAGATAATCTGTAAGTATTAACAATAAAATTGTTATTACATATTTACTCTTTGCCTCTACCTAAACCTTAACCTAAATCTTAACCTATATATTCCATGTTAGTAAACGCCATTTATGATCGATTAAATAAAAACACTAAATAACAAAAAATAAGGAAACCATCATGAGAAAAAAAACATTAATACTGATTTGTTTAGTTTCTTTGTCTCTGTTCTTTTCTGTAACAGCACAAAGCGCCTGGGATGTTCGCCCCGGTGAAACTCTCTATCAACATAGCCCAGGCGAAAGCTTTACAGTTGAAATTAAGCTGAACAGCTCTGGCAGCGATATCGATGCACTGGGGTTTGATTTCCATTTTCCAGCAGCCCTGCTCGATTTCAATAGTGCTGATTTTAGCGGGACTCTATTAAACGCCTGGATGTACAAGGACACCAATTTAATGTCAGCAGGCTTATTACGAGTAGCAGGTTTTACAACTACCGGTATTATAGTATCTCCAGCCCAGGGGATTTTGGTAAAATTAAATTTCACGGTTAAAGCCGGCGCCTCTGGTGAAGACCAAATGATCACTGATAGCTTTACAGATGATTTATCAGGCGCTACTACTGGAGCTGCAACATTCCGTGTGCCTGGCGACCAGTTATTGGTAAGCGCTCCCGATACATCCGGCACTCCCGGCGAAACAATAGATATTCCAATTTTTGTGGAAGACCTCACAGGCAAGGGGATTCTTGCGTTAATGATGACTGTATCAACTCAAACCTCAGTGTTGACGCCAATCAAGGCTTCTGTTGCAGGAACGGTTCTTGAACCCTGGGGCAGCGTTACCGCTAATATTTCCGGCGGTGATATAACAATTGGCGGCGCCAGTATTTCGCCTCTGACTGGCAGTGGAATCCTTGTTTTTATTCAATACCAGGTAAATGCAGCCGCTCAAGATGGACAGACAACGCCGATTGATATTGTCAGTGTACTATTTAATGAAGGCAATCCCGCTGCAATACCGCAAGACGGGCTATTTACTGTTTACAGCGGTTATAATATTTCCGGGGCAGTAAACTATTATAAAAATAACAAACCGGTGCCAGATGTTACTGTAACTCTGAACGGCAATCAAACACTTACTGATAACAACGGCGCTTTTTCATTTGCTAAAATCCTGGGCGGAAATTACACGTTGACGCCTTCTAAAATAGGTGAACTCGGAACCAGCATCAGTCCTTTCGATGCCTCAATGATTTTACGGTTTTCGGTTGGATTAATTGAATTAACCCCATACCAGAAAATCGCTGCTGATGTTTCTGGCAACGGAAACATTTCTCCCTATGATGCTTCTTACGTATTAAGGTATTCGGTAGGATTAATTACTGAGTTCCCTGTCGGCAGCGATTGGACGTTCGTGCCCGCAAGTTTTACTATTTCTGAAACCAACTGGAATACCGCGCCAGATAATATCAGTTATTCACATCTGAATGCAGACCAAACCGATCAGGATTTTATGGGCATTATTTATGGCGATGTGTCAGGCAACTGGCTCAACTCTAATCTTGCTGGTTCAACCAACAGCGTAGAAATTAAAATCAGCAATATTAAATCGCTGGATAATGGCAACCTGTTTGTGCCACTGGAGTTGAAATTTTCTGATGAAACCTTTTCCGGTCAGTTTAAATTAATTTTTGATAATTCAAATTTGGAATTTGTTTCCAGCGTCAATCAGAATGATTTATCCGACGTGATATTCGCCAGCGCAGTTGCTGAAGGTGCAGTCGATTTTGCCTTTGCCTTCGCGCACTCTTTAGCTGATCAAAAAATCAAGGTTAATTTAATATTTAAAAAAATTAATCAGCCTAATTCATCTTCATTTGATTTTGAATTTACTGATGTTACTATTGATGATAAATTTGCCTTTCCGACGGTGGTAAAAAATTATCAAAAATCTCAATTACCCGCTGATTACGAGTTGGGCGATAACTTCCCCAATCCGTTCAATCCGGAAACCAGTATAAAATACAGGATCCCCAAAACATCTCAGGTTACCATTGAAGTGTTTAACCAATTAGGACAACGGGTACAGACATTAGTAAATGAGAAAAAACCAGCCGGCACTTATCATGCAAAATGGAATGGTTTGGACGAAAGTGGTCAGGCGGTTGTCAGTGGTGTTTATTTTTACAGAATGCAGGCAGGGGATTTTTCAGCGATGAGGAAGATGGCGTTGGTGAGATAAGTTGTAAAAAATCTGATAACAAATAACAAAAAGCCGTTTGGTTAAGACAGGAAAAAGTATTATTAAAAAAGACTTGAATTTTAATTTTTTATTGGTATATTAAGGATGTGGGATAAAATAAGTTACACATTTTAATTGGTAAGCGATCACAGGGCTAGAATTATTATAACAACATCACAATTTATTGTGATGGTAAAGGAATTTTAAAAAAATCGTTAAACCGTATTAGCGATTTTAAGAAATGGATGATTAGTAACAGCCCCTGTGATCGGTTACGAAAAATCTTTAACTGAAATAAATTCTCAAGCTGTTCAATTGTTATGCAAAGAAATTGGACTGGTCAATACGATTCGATTCATTAATCAATTTTCAAAAGGATATGGAAATTACACTGAAGAACGTGAGCAGCTTTTTAGTAACATGACATTAAAGGATGTAATTAGTGAAATTAAAACAAACTGATTAACATACTTATTAATTTAAAAAATCCATAACAACCACAAATTTAATAAGTTAAATATGGAAACATTAGAAATAAAAATTCAAGTGCCAAAGGAAATATCAAAAAATATTCCAGATATTTCAAAGTACACTTATGAAAAATTTGTACTTGGACTGTATCTTGATGGGGAAATAAGCATTGGGAAGGCGGCAAAGATGCTTAATATACCACTGGTTAAGTTTATCGAATTTCTTGGTAAAAATAATATTCCTTATTTTCGTTCCAGACCAGAAGATATACAGAAAGAGCTTGAAAAATTATCAGGGTTATAAAAATTGATTGTTGTTTCTAATACCAGTCCAATAATTATTCTTTTCTATGCACAGCATTTAGATATTTTTCATAAATTATTCGGTACTATTTATATTCCTCCTGCTGTTTATCATGAATTAACCATCCGATCTGCAAAAAATCAGATCTGTTCTACACTTAAAAATTGCCATTTTATCAAAGTTAAATCACTCGAGAAAACTCAACTTAAAATAGAACATAAGCTTGATCTGGGAGAAATTGAAGCAATTACTTTAGCCAAACAAATGAATAGTGATTTCTTAATTTTAGATGATAAACGTGCACAAAAAGAAGCCGCCCTGCAGTCAATACCTTTTGTATCATCATTTGCCCTGTTATTAAAAGCATCTCAAAAAGGAATTATCGCAGATATCAATGATACTCTTGATCTGTTGAAAGAACATCATATTTTTTTAAGCAAGGATTTAAAACAATTTTTAGACTTCTTAAACAAACAGCTATAAACTGGCGATATTAAATCCCAGCTAATGATAAGCTATTAATTTAAAATCTCAACTATCTTCTCCACCGTCATCTGCTTCTGCTCCCCACTATTCATATCCTTTAACGATGCCTCATTTTTCTCCACTTCATCCGGTCCCATGATGACAACATAAGGAATCCCGACTTTATTCGCATATTTGAATTGTTTCTTCAAGCTGCCGCTTTCAAAAAAGATTTCAGAATTGATGCCCGCTTTCCTTAATTTCTGCACCAATTTCAGACTGGCTTGTTTGGTTTCTTCATTAAAAATTGTTACCAAAACTTTGGTAGAGGTTCTTGTCTCTGGCATCATGTTCAATTCTGTCATCACATCAATAATGCGCTCAATACCGAGAGTTGTGCCTGTTGCAGGAATATTTTCTCCCAGGAACATACCGATCAGTTCATCATATCTGCCACCGCCGGTGAGAGAGCCGATTTTCGGTTCTTCGACCACTGATTCGAAAATTGGTCCTGTGTAATAAGTTAGTCCGCGGGCTAAATATAAATCAACGACATAATTCTCTTTCGGAATTCCCATATCGTTAATATAAGCGATTAATTCCTTTGTCTCTTCCACTCCTTCATTTCCAACTTCAGATATATTTATTAAATCAGAAACCTGACTCAAAACATTTTCCGGCTCACCTTTTATTTCAAGTATGGGCAAAATTTTATTAATGGCGCTGCTGGGAATTTCACGATCTTCCAATTCCTTTTTAACTCCAT
>Ga0255380_10153_pt1 | contig 11657 bp, 4 predicted proteins | sample ANMaggSeSYBR01G8_FD_182107 | JGI IMG/M metagenome (GOLD analysis project Ga0255380, IMG submission 182107) | Sediment cell enrichment communities from methane seep in Santa Monica Basin, California, United Staets - ANME aggregate JGI... | ecosystem: Environmental > Aquatic > Marine > Cold seeps >... | reverse complement strand
CATCGGAACAGGAGCAAAAGATCTGTCTGGTAATCCTCTGGCAGCGGCTTACATCTGGGACTTTACCACAGGAGCAGAACCAGACACCACAGCACCAACCGTAACTGATAACACTCCAACCGGAACAGACATTCCAGTAACGACCGTGATAACAGTTACGTTCAACGAGTCGATGAATACGACATCCGTAGAAGATGCTTTCTCCATTGATCCTTCGGTTGCAGGATCGTTAAGCTGGTCCGGCGATACAATTACCTTCACACCAACCGCTGACCTTGCATACTCCACAACATACGAGGTTAACATCGGAACAGGAGCAGAAGATCTGGCTGGCAATCCACTTGCAACAACTTACATCTGGAACTTTACCACAGAAGTTATACCAACCTCAAACAATATCATCCTGAACCCAGGATTTGAATCAGGAACCTCTCCATGGCGATTTTATACGAGCGGGACAGGGACTTTCACTATAGCATCTCCTGGCTTTGAAGGGAACAATGCTGCCAAACTTGCTTTATACAGTGGTAGTACGAACATCCAGTTATATCAAACAGAGGTAACACTGGAACCAGACACCCGCTATCAGTTAAGTTTTTCAGGTTATTCAACGACCGGACATGATGTGAATGTGCGATTGATCAAGCATGTTTCACCATATACCAACTATGGTTTGGACTTTACAGCTGATCTTGGCACGAGCTGGCAGACCTTCACTACTGAATTTACCACGACTGGTTTTACAGGTACAGTAAATGATGGACGTTTAATGTTCTGGCTCGCACCGTTCGCTACATCAGGAGATAAGTACTACATTGATGACGTGCGATTGGAGAAAGTTGATATTCAAGATACCACACCTCCCACGGTTGCCGGAAATGAACCCACAGGAATAAATGTTCCCGTCACCACGCAAATACATGTGACTTTCAGCGAGGCAATGGATCAAGCATCTACGGAGTCCGCGTTCTCGACGTCTCCCGTAAATTTTGGAAGCTTCAGCTGGAACGGTAACATCATGACCTATACTCCAGATTCTGACTTTGCCTTTGACACGACATATACGGTTATGGTAAAAGACACAAACTGTATGACGGTCTGCCATAACCAGGATATGCATGCGATACATGAAATGACATCAGCTACATGCCAGGGATGTCATGGTGTATCATTAGCCGATCGACAACCTTCATGTTACAAATGCCATACAGATTCGATACACACAGGTGCCAGAGACTTGGCAGATAATTGTATGCAAACCGAGCATACCTGGCAGTTCACAACGGAAATTGTACCGACTTCAAACAATATCATCCTGAACCCGGGATTTGAGTCCGGCACTACACCATGGCTTTTCTATACCAATGGTATAGGCACGTTTTTGAATGATGCTTCTGGTGATGGAAGTCCCTATGCCGGTCATATTACGATCTATCAAGAAGGGAGCAATGTTCAACTTTATCAGCCGGGTCTGGTACTTGAGCCAAATGTTCTATATCGTTTGAGCTTTAAGGCATATTCCAATACTGGTCATGACTTCTCCATTTCACTGCATAAGCACGAATCTCCGTATACTAATTATGGATTATCTGACGATGTGGTTAACCTTGGTACTTCATGGAGTGAATATTCAACCCAGTTTACCACTTCCGGTTTTTCCGGAACTGTAAATGATGGTCGTTTAAGGTTCTGGTTGTCACCCTATGATGCTATTGGAGATCACTATTTCATTGATGATGTTATTCTCATAAAGGTTTAGGACCAAAGATGTGTGGGATCGAAGGTATCCGGCACTCGCAATAGCGTGGGTTGGCAGGGACTTTCATGTACTCCATCTTCCTGAACTGCTTTTCGGATATGTTCCTTGCTTATCTGTGGAATTGTTTTTTTAATTATTTATCAGTACGGCATCAACTGACTAAACCAGTCCTGAAATTTTACGTGTATGGATAGAGAGCGTCATAATTTGTTTGATTATGATTATCATAATAGTTGACAATTCCAAAAAATTATTATACTATTACGAACTTGAATATTTATATTGTGCTGAAAAGATTACGTTCAATCTGGAAGGAAAGGTGAGTGAATTATGAGTGAAAAAAATATCAAGATCAACCATACCGCTGTAAGTAACAGCATTAGCAAGTACAGGATATTGATGATTGTGTTCATTACTGCCGCAGTGTGTGTGATGAGTGCAGGAATCGGAACCGCAGAAGATGTGAATATAACATTTGAAGGACATTTTGGTGGTGACATTTATGCAACTGCTGTGTCCGGGAACTATGCATATGTCGGACAGGGACAGCATTTAGTAGTTCTCGATATAAGCAATCCTTCACAACCTTTTGAACTTGGGAGGATACATACTATAGACATTACTTCCGATATTAAAATATCAGGCAGCTATGCCTATGTTACCAGTGATAATGGCGGTCTTGTGATTGTTGATATCAGCGACCCAGCCGCCCCGACCCTTGCAGGTAGTTATGACACGGGATATGCGTTGGGTGTTGCAGTTTCAAGCAACTATGCCTATGTTGCCGATGATGAAAATGGTCTTGTTATTATTGATATCAGCAACCCAGCCGCCCCTACTCTTGCAGGTAGTTATGACACGGCAGGATATGCGAAAGGTGTTGCAGTTTCAGGCAACTATGCCTACGTTGCCGATCATCATAACGGTCTTGTGATTGTTGATATCAGCAACCCGGCCGTTCCTACTCTTGCAGGCAGTTATGATACGGCAGGATATGCGTTTGGTGTTGCAGTTTCAGGTAGCTATGCCTACGTTGCCAGTAATAACGGTCTTGTGATCGTTAATGTCAATAACCCAGCCGCCCCGACTCTTACAGGCAGTTATGGTATAGCAGGATTGACGATGGGTGTTGTAGTTTCAGGCAGCTACGCCTACGTTACCGATGGTAATAACGGTCTTGTTATTGTTGATATCAGTAACCCGGCCGCCCCCACTCTTGCAGGTAGTTATGATACGGAAGAATATGCAAGGGGTGTTGCAGTTTCAGGGAGCTACGCCTACGTTGCCGATAATAGTGGTCTTGTGATTATTGATATCAGCAACCCGGCCGCCCCTACCTATGAAGGTAGTTATGATTTGGCAGGAGATGCGCAAGGTGTTGCAGTTTCAGGTAGCTATGCCTACCTTGCCGATAGTAATAACGGTCTTGTGATTATTGATATCAACAACCCAACCGTCCCTACTCTTGCAGGTAGTTATGATACGGCAGGAGATGCGAATGGTGTTGTGGTTTCAGGCAGTTACGCCTACGTTGCCGATGGTACTAACGGTCTTGTTATTATTGATATCAGCAACCCAGCCGCCCCCACTCTTGCAGGTAGTTATGACACGATGGGATATGCGTACGGCGTTGCAGTTTCAGGCAGCTATGCCTACGTTGCCAGTAGTAACGGTCTTGTGATCGTTGATGTCAATAACCCAGTCGCCCCTACTCTTGCAGGCAGTTATGGTATAGCAGGATTGACGATGGGGGTTGCAGTTTCAGGCAACTATGCCTATGTTGCCGGTTTTACTAACGGTCTTGTGATTGTTGATATCAGCAACCCGGCCGCACCAACCCTTGCAGGTAGTTATGGTACGGCAGGATTTGCGGAGAATGTTGCAGTGTCAGGCAGCTATGCCTACATTGCCGATGGTAATAAGGGTCTTGTGATTGTTGATGTTGGCAACCCAGCCGCTCCGACCCTTGCAAGTATTTATGACAAGGCAGGATGGATGCATGATGTTGCAGTTTCAGGCAGCTATGCCTATGCTGCAAGTAGTAATGGCAGAACAATGACTATTATTAATATCAGTAACCCAGCCGCCCCTACTCTTGCAGGTAGATATGATATGAGAGGATATGCAAGTGGTGTTGCAGTTTCAGGTAGCTATGCCTATGTTGCCGATTATCATAACGGTCTTGTGATACTGCGCACGAACATTACAAGCTCTAGCAATGCACCAGTAGCTTCTGATCAAAGTATAACAACACCTGAAGATACTTCAGTTGACATCACATTATCAGCAACCGATGCTGATGGTGATCCACTGACTTATTCTATAGTTGATGTTCCATCTCACGGAACTGTCACTCTCTCAGATAACACAGCCACCTACACACCAGATGCGAACTATAATGGTGCTGACAGCTTTACCTTCAAGGCAAATGATGGTACCGTTGATAGTAACACTGCTACGGTTTCAATGACAGTTACCGGAGTCAACAATATACCAGTAGCCTCTGATCAAAGTGTAACAACACCTGAAGATACTTCAGTTGACATCACATTATCAGCAACCGATGCTGATGGTGATCCACTGACTTATTCTATAGTTGATGTTCCATCTCACGGAACTGTCACTCTCTCAGATAACACAGCCACCTACACACCAGATGCGAACTATAATGGTGCTGACAGCTTTACCTTCAAGGCAAATGATGGTACAGTTGATAGTAACACTGCTACGGTTTCAATAACAGTTACCGGAGTCAACAATGTACCAGTAGCCTCTGATCAAAGTATAACAACACCTGAAGATACTTCAGTTGACATCACATTATCAGCAACCGATGTTGATGGTGATGCACTGACTTGTTCTATAGTTGATGTTCCATCCCACGGAACTGTCACTCTCTCAGGTAACACAGCTACCTACACACCAACTTCGAACTATAATGGTGCTGACAGCTTTACCTTCAATGCAAATGATGGTATCGTTGATAGTAATACTGCTACGGTTTCAATAACAGTCACTGCAGTTGACGATGCACCAGTAGCCTCTGATCAAAGTGTAACAACACCTGAAGATACTTCAGTTGACATCACCTTATCAGCAACCGATGCTGATGGTGATTCACTGACTTATTCTATAGTTGATGTTCCATCTCACGGAACTGTCACTCTCTCAGGTAACACAGCTACCTACACACCAGATGCGAACTATAATGGTGCTGACAGCTTTACCTTCAATGCAAATGATGGTACGGATGATAGTAACACTGCTACGGTTTCAATAACAGTCAGTGCAGTTAACGATACACCAGTAGCAGATCCGAATGGTCCTTACACTGGCACGGAAGGCATTCCAGTAACTTTTAATGGCTCTGGCTCATATGATCCGGATGGAAACATTGATTCATATGACTGGGACTTTGGAGATGAAAATAGTGGAAGTGGAGTAGATCCAAGCCATACTTATACACAGGATGGAATTTACACTGTCACCCTGACAGTAAGAGACAACGACGGTGCAACAGATTCAAATTCCACAACAGTTGTAGTTGGTAACATTGCGCCAAGTGTGACCATACATTCTCCTCCATCTGTAACTAACGACAGCACGCCCCAATTATATGCAACATTTGATCAGATAGCTACCTCAACCTGGTACGTTATAGATGGAGCCGCTGGAACAGGGGGATCTAATACCGATAATTTGACTGTTACATTACCGGAACTCTCAGATGGTCAGCATACTGTAACGGTTTATGCAAATAATTCAGACGGAAATGTTGGTTCTGCAACACAGGACTTCCTTGTGGATACCATTGCGCCTTCAGTAACAATTATTCAATTGAACTCGCCAACCAATGTCAGCTCTCAGACCATTACTGGTACCTTTGATGAAACAGGTTCTGATATCGATTCGATCACTGTCAATGGCGTTATCGCAACTATTTCAGGTGCGACCTATTCAGCAATCATTGGTTTAACCGAAGGAACAAATTCAATAGATGCCATTGCAATGGACAAGGCAGGAAATATCGGTTCAAACTCAACTATCGTTGTTCTGGATACTATTGCACCTGCAATTACGATCGATCAAGTGAACTCGCCAACCAATGAAAGCTCTCAGACCATTACTGGCACCTTTGATGAAACAGGTTCTGATATTGCCTCGATTACTGTCAATAGCGTTACAGCAACGATTTCAGCTGCGACCTATTCAGCAATCATTGGTTTAACTGAAGGAACAAATCCGGTAGATGTCATTGCAGTGGACAAGGCAGGTAATGTCGGTTCAAACTCAACTACTATTGTTCTGGATACCATTGCACCAGCAGCAAACATAACAGCACCGAAAAGCAATACTGAGATCAAATACTTTGAGAATATAATCAAAGGAAATGTAACTGATGAGCACTTAGATTTTGCTGTACTGACGGTCAGTAATGGGTCAGGTACATTAACCTACGATCTAACCATCACTGACAATAGGTTTACTCAGCGTGTGGAATTTACTCCTGATCAGTCCAACACACTTGAACTGCTCGTATTTGACACAGCAGGCAATTCCAATACCGATATCGTAGTAGTCAATGTTCACAACAATACAATGCAGGCTAACTATAATGTCAACGATAGTGCACCTGTTTACATTGACGCTGTTAACGAAACAGACACTGAGATCGAGTTTTATTCAAATGTTAATGAATCAGTCACATTCACAGTAACTGCAAAAACAGACCAGACATTAGTAGATGAACTGAACAGTTCTGCATCTGTGTTTGGTGAGGTGGCAATGGGCAAGATCGTTGAGATAAACGTGACCGGTCTTGATGCTACGAATGAATCACAGGTCCATCACGTTCTTGTAAAATTCTATTACACTTTCGATGACCTAGATCTTGATGGTGATGGCATACTGGAACCTGGTGAACTGGATGAGGATAATATGTTCATCTACTGGAACGAGAGCGGTAACTGGACAAAGCTCTTAAAAGGTGATCCTTTGTGGGTGCTCAACAACGGTCAGGAGAAAATATCAGGCGATAATCCTGGTTATGTGTGGGTAGATGTAAAACATCTTAGTATGTTTGGTTTAGTATCACTTCCAGAACCTAAGCCAACTGAAGATGATGGAGACGAAGATACCAATGGTGGTAACGGAGGCGGTGGCAGTAGTAGTAGTAGTAGTAGTAGTAGTAGTAGTAGTAGTAGTAGCGGCGGCGGCGCTTCTGGCGAATTGTACGAGAACATAGCTTGTTCCGAAACAGACCGGCAATTTGTAAATCAAAACTATGATATTATCTACAGTTTTGAACTGGAATGCAACATCGTGCAGTTTGTTAAATTCACTAGTCTGAAAAGTGCCGGACAGGTTGCCACGAAGGTAGAGATACTTAAAGACACTTCTGCATTGGTAGATAATCCCCCGTCAGACATAGTGTATAAGAACCTGAACATATGGCTTGGAAACGCTGGATGGGCAACAAAGAGGAATATCGACGATGCCACTGTTGTTTTCACAGTAGAGAATTCGTGGATCGCTGAAAACAATATCGATGAATCATCAATAGCCCTCTATCGTTACAGCGATGATACATGGCATAAGCTGGTGACCAAAAAGATTGCCGAGGATGCCAATAGCTTACAATTTGAAGCTGAAACGCCAGGATTTTCGCCATTTGCTGTAACAGGTAAAGAGTTAGAGGGAGAACCCGGGGGTGAAGGCGTTATTGAGCCAACAGTAACAGCAGAGAAAACCCCAATCCCAACACCAACTGAAAAGAAGGGCATCCCTGGTTTCAGTCTATTTGCAGGCTTGTCGGTCTTGTTGATAGCAGTGCAGTTATTGCGTAAAAAGAACTAAATAGGGCTGTATCAGCCCTTTTTTTTTATTTTATTGGATGTATACCATCTATATCTATTACAACCCATTCTTCATCTATAGTAGGATTTGAATTTTGCAAGATTATGACATTATTTCGATTAATATCAGCGTAATTGATCTGGTCATTAAAATAATATCTTACCACCCAGTGCAGTCTGTCGTTTATTAAAGTCACTCCAACGACTTCAGCAGAAATTCCTTTAGCCTCCAGTATTGAAGCAAATGCCACTGAAAAATCCTCACAATCGCCTATACCACCGTTTGCTAAATAATAATCAGGGTTCTGCCACATATCGCCATCTTGAGGATAATTGAACAAATTGTCATCTGTTTGATAATTAAAAACTACTGCACTTCCATTATGTTTCCACAATAAAGCATCGTCTGTTAAAACAGTATTTTCTGCATACCATGTTACCACTTCATTTTCAGGTATAATATACGACGATGCATCTTTTGGATATAAAATATGGTTATTCCAGTTCAACTTTCCCATTAGCCTTAATTCAGTTTCAAATTCTGGCATCTCTATAAGTATGTCCATATTTTCCGGATAATCATCTATACTTAAGGAATTATTAACTATTCCCAGGATTGTTGGGTATCCAATTACTTCACCAGAACCTCCTTTTAAATCTAATAAATGAAATTGAGGAAGATATAGTTGAATAATGATCACTATCATAATAATTTCAATTAAATTGATATGATTTATCAAAACCCGTTTTTCAAAGCATACTGTTTTTAAATAATTTAATTCCATTTTTCACCAATCATCATTATCATTATTATGATGATGATTAGTATATTGACTTCAATATATATAATTATATCTTAGTCATTATGCCGATGATGATGAGGTATACTGTTTTGAAGACAGCTGTGTGAATTTAGTAAAATTGCAACTATACAAGCAAAATAAGTTTTAAAGTTCATCATAGGCCCACAAGCCCATAACCAATAGCTATAGCTAACTTTTCAGCATATATGGTGAAAAAAATGTTTGAGATCAGATGAACACTAAGACTAAAAGAAGAGCCAGATACAAGTATTCTATTTTATTCACTGTTTCATTTTCCCCACACCAGCGCTACCAGGTAAAACATCCCACCCAGCACATCAGAAGGTTATACAAGCTCATGCATAGCAAAACTTGAGGCACACCAATTCTTATGGTGCCCGGAGCTTATTCTAATTGGATTTAAAAATGCTGCCTAAAACTCAAAACCCAGTAAAATTACATTTTCCAAATTGGGTTATCGATCCAATTCACTCAGTGCCACAGCCGGACATCCAACCTTGATTAAGTGTTCTGCCATCTTTGATGGCCTGTCCCCACCAGGGTGATATACCAGTGTAGCCTCTGGCTTGAGTCCTGTTACCATATCCACAAGCCCGGTCACATCCATATGGTCGCTAATATGTATGGCAGGGTAGTAGTAGTCCCGTCTGCCTGTAAGTACATATTTCTTCATGCTTCCAGGCAGTTTTCCCAGGTCCCATGGCGGCACGATAACCATACCCTCGTGCCTGCCATTGTACTCCAGTATCTCGTTAAGGGGTCCACAGTCACTCATAAGGCCTTTGGTCAGGTTATACCCCTTGCTGTCCATGGATATTGCGCCCTGCCAGCCCGCATTTCGCACCAGGCTTACCGCTCGCTGTGCCTTGCCGAAAGCGTAGGCCCCGAGAGCTACATTATCCCCTATCACCTGCTCAAGCCCACCCACATCGTCTTCGAAATAACAGGCAGGATCGGCCGGGTCACCGTAATTCGCCTCTGTTACAAGGAAATCACAATCAGGTAGATGCGACGAATCCTTTACATCCCCTGTGACCAGTATCCTGGTCCCGCACTCGTTCTCCCATGAAAAGGCAGTTGACCCGATGGTATGGTGGGTAGGGTGGGTGGATACCTCAATTTCGTTAATATCAATGGTATCGCCCAGCCCAAACGTCCTGCCTTTGTATTCCCTTCCGAAGCGAATCTCAAGCGCACGGGCAGTCTCTTCCGAGCAAACTGCATTTGAGGATAGCATGGCAGATTTGCCATTATGATCGGAATGGGCATGGGTAATAAGATATGCATCAGGCTGTACGAGGTCTTTCTTAAATGTCCGGCTGGTGTCAATAGCAAAAACATGCTTATCAAATGACAGGAATACGTGAGGCCGGTAGTTACCACGAGTATTGGTTAGCCTCATGGGGGATACACCCATACTTTCTATTATTGATCGAACCATTCCTTTATCCCGCTTTGATAGATCCTAAAACTTATTTCAATGCCTCATTCAGGTCCTTTTCCAGCACATCAGGCCTGGCAACGCCCACATATTTCTTAAAGATCGCCCCATTTTTCTCCATAACAAGAGTAGGTACGGCATGAATACCATATTTGCTTGATACAGCCATATTTGAATCCACATCGACCTTACTGAACTCTACTGAGTTTGCGAACTTTCCCTTTAATTTATCTATTGTCGGATCCTGCATCTTACAGGGTCCGCACCAATCAGCATAAAAATCAATCAAGACCACTTGACTCATTGTTCTCCACTCTTTTTTTGAGTTTTTGATAATATAACAGGCACACCAGGCATTTTTATTTCAAGCGTTAGTATATCCCATTGTTGGCGTTTTTACCTTTGTATCAATTCAATTACCAGTCATGTTATGCAACGTTTAAATAGATTATCAACTTTTCACAACAGGGGGGCCAACTAATAGTTCAAAATTCCGGGACAAGACAATGGGAATTGAAATCTGGCTCTTGAAGATCAAAAAACTCCATTCACAGTGTTTTTTGTGATTTATCTGTACATACAAGAAAAACAGAAATTGGAATAAACAATATGTCATCATGAATTTCAAACTGGTTTTTTGTTAGCACAATTGTCATCTTGACTTCAGGGATCCATGTAATTTCCTGCGTATTAACCTCTTCTTTATATTTCACCTCGATTCCAAGATACCCATCACCCTTATAAATGAAATCTATTTCTTTGCCAGTACGAGTAGTATAATAGAACCACAAATAGGTATTCCATTCCCTTAGATATGGAATTTCCTTTGTCTGGGCAAGATGGTTTTCCACTATACCTTCAATTAGTACATCCTTGTTACTTGATACGATTTCCTTGCTGGCAGTAAAGCCGTCTTCACCAGATAATAGCGAATTGATGCTGTAAAAAATGAATGGATTTGAAAAATATATTTTCTTATCACCTTTAAATCGGGGAGTTTTTTTAGTGAAATCATATGAACTCAGCACATCTACCAAAAGGGAGTTCTGGAATAGTTCGAGATACTCGATAATAGTCTGGTGTACAATGCCGCCTGTACTTTTCCCTAAAGTTGTATAACTATATCTTGTACAGTATTTTGTTGCAATATTTTTCAGGATCTCTTTTGCTGTGGTTTCACTTCTTCGCAGCTTAGAAATGTCTCCAAGTATAAGCCTGATGAATGTTTCATATATTTTACCATCAATATTCCCGGATTCATGAATATATTTTTGAGCCAGGTAATCATTCACAACCAGAGGGATACCCCCGGTCAGGATGTATATTTCGAACAGCCAATCAAGTTCCTCTTTATATGGTAAGGCCTTCTTGATTGTGGAAATGTTAAAATTATCCATGTCGATTTTGCTATCTAAAATGGCATCCTTCGATTTTTTTAAGGCATTTGCCAGTTCATTGGATGTAGTGGATTCTGCTATTCTTTCGATGGATTGCAGGGCAAAATCCCTGAAACTCAGGGGTTTAAAGTAATATTCATTACCTTCCACTCTTCTTCCGGGAAGTCGTTCGGTTTTTTCCTTCAACTTGATAGGATTTGACCCTGTTGCGACTACTATCAACTTATCAATATAATTCCCATCGGCAATGGTTTTTAATTCCAGCACCCAATCCTTTAGATATGTTATTTTATCCAGAAAAATGTATAATGCTGATGATTCCATATTTTGCTGTAGAAAATTTGATACCAGATTATGAAGTTCTTTTCTTGATGAGAGCCT
>Ga0255380_10151_pt1 | contig 11798 bp, 11 predicted proteins | sample ANMaggSeSYBR01G8_FD_182107 | JGI IMG/M metagenome (GOLD analysis project Ga0255380, IMG submission 182107) | Sediment cell enrichment communities from methane seep in Santa Monica Basin, California, United Staets - ANME aggregate JGI... | ecosystem: Environmental > Aquatic > Marine > Cold seeps >... | reverse complement strand
ACAATAGGCCTAAGGTGCAGCTTAACCAACTTCTGCACATACCTCATTTTTTCATTTAGCGGAAGTTTTAACTTTCGGAATATGGATGGTACCATTTTAGCCCCTAAAAATTCATGCCCGTGAAAGGTCCATCCCGTTTCCGGGTCATAACGTTTTGTGGCCGGTTTGGCAATATCATGTAATATGGCAGCCCATCGAAGCCATAAACTATTGGTATGGGCCGAAAGTTTATCAAGGACTTTTAACGTATGGTAAAAATTATCCTTATGGCCTTTCCCACCAATAAATTCTACACCTTTCAGTTCCTGCATCTGCGGAAAAATAAGCCGGAGCAAACCGCATTCTTCAAGCATTTTAAAACCAACTGAAGGTTTGGGTGATAATATCACTTTATTAACCTCATCAATAACCCTTTCTTTCGAAATAATATGAATACGATTCGCATTGTGGCCCAATGCCTTATACGTCTCAGGCTCAATGGTAAAACCTAATTGGGACGCAAACCGAATGGCACGCAACATACGCAAAGGATCGTCTGAGAAAGTGATATTAGGGTCAAGAGGTGTCCTGATGATACCGGAGTCAAGGTCTTTTAAACCCTTAAAAGGATCAGTCAATTCGCCATAGTTATGTTTCTGAAGGCTAATGGCAAGCGTGTTGATCGTAAAATCACGACGGTTCTGGTCATCTTCAAGGGTTCCGTCTTCCACTACCGGTTTCCGGGAGTTTTTCCTGTATGATTCTTTACGTGCCCCTACGAATTCAATCTCCCAATCGGTTTCGCCTTTATAGTTAACCATGGCCGTCCCGAAGTTCTTAAACACATTTACCTTCGATCCTGTACCTAATTTTTCAGCAAATTTATGCGCCAGGTCAATTCCACTTCCTACAGCAACAATATCAACATCCTTGCTCTCACGTCCAAGCAACCTGTCGCGAACATAACCACCTACTACATAAGCCGGAACCTTTAATTCAGAGGCAGCTTCTGCAATTTTATAAAACAGGGGATCCCTTACAGATTTAAACACAATTTTATTTTTTGGCAAAATTAGGAAATAAACTGAACATAAATTAACCCTGCCTGCTTTTCCCCAACCCAAAAGGATAACAGGCAGGTATTCATTACCAGGATGCTTCAATTCCCCTTTTCCCAAAGGCATTAAGATATTGATTCTTGCATCTTGGTTCTTGCATCTTGGTTCTGTAATAAATATATCTAATTCCTGCAGTCCTTCTCGTTGTCATAAACAAGCCACATGGCAAACTTCCGAACAACCTGGTCAATGTTCAGATTTTTTTCACCGGCTTTTTCCCTTAACATCTCCATATAACCGGGATCCCTGCGAATTTCCTTTTCGAGATAAAAAAGATAATCTTTATACCATGTGAAACCAAGATCATAAAAATTTAAGGATTGGTCAGTAATATTGAATGAAACCAAAGTATCTTTTTTAATCCTTTTGACTCTTTCATTATCAGTAATAATTCTTTTATCTGAAAAGGAAGGTGAATTCATAACAAAGGATTTTATCTGGCCGGCAATAAGTTTGTTTAAATGTGTTGTCGGATGTCCATCCCCTGGTAAAAAGTATTGATGGATATCGTACGACCGGTAAATCGAATCTTCGAGAATCACATCCTTCGACCAGATAAACGGCACCTTATTTCTTTTAAAAAAATCCTTCAGTAAAATGTTCCTCCAGTCGTTTTCTGCTTCCGGGCCAAAATTATCACGGCCATACTCCAGTTGATGAAATACAAGGAAAACAAAATCAATATTGTCCTTCTTCAATTTCCCGACAACCTGCTGAAGGATCAATTGATTTATTTGTTTTTTTTCCTCAATCACCTTATTGTACCCGAGAATTTGTTTCGTTAACTCTGTTCCGAGAAAGTTTTGCTTTGAAAATAAAAATTTTCGCCATAAATATGAAAATACCCTGGGAGGGTTCTTCTTAAAATAATCGCCAGGATTCGCATCCAGGGGAACCTCATGTAATTTTAACGAATCCCCTTTAATTTTGAAATATGGTTTTTGGCCTGTCCTTACTGATAATATTGACCTGTCGAGATCGTAAATGTACAAACTAAAAACCACAAATGGATTTTCAAAATTCCTATAGGTTTTATCAAAAAGCAGGTAAATTTGATCCAGGCCGTATCCCCCAACACCATAATTATACAAATGATTTTCAGAAGCAAAAACGCTGTTGTTATTTAATATTTCTTCAAAACAAATGGCAGCAGGCCGCGAACATGCTGCATACGAATCACCGTATAATAAAACCGGACGTTTTCCTTCATAACTCTCCAGGTCGAAGTGCATGAGGCTGTACCTTGCAAAATTACCGGTCCAGCCCAGTTCTGGCTGAACACATTCAGGCGGTTTATATTTCCCATCCCATCTATAATATAATTTCCAAAATAAATCTTCCGAATAAAAGTCAGCATAATCCCCCGGCTCCCTGAATTGGCTAAACCTATTGTTATTACTAAATAACATTGCACGAAAAATAAGCTCGGTCATAATTAGTCCTAAAACCAATACGACCATAACAAGCAAGGTATTTAGCAATATATTTTTATATAATCCCATCGAACCAAAAATACATTAAAAAACTCCTTGACCTGGATTTATTTCGAATAGAAACATATGCATATTTGGCTTCAATCAAAAAACATATTTTTCAAAAAAAAATAAATGGAAATAATATTTATATATATTTGCGTTGGAAATTAATTATAAAAATATTCGAAAAAGCATGGAAGAGTTAGAAAACAAAGAAAAAGAGAATGTAAAAACTGATCATTTTGCAGGACAAGACAGACAAGAGATTTTTGCAGAGGTAGTAAGGGCAGGAAAAAGAACTTATTTCTTTGATGTAAAATCCACAAGGGCCGGTGAGTATTATCTAACCATTACCGAAAGTAAACGAAGATTTAACAACGACCAGGGCAAATTCTTCTACGAAAAGCACAAACTATTTCTGTATAAAGAAGATTTTGAAAAATTTGCTAATGGTTTGAGTACTACCATCGAATTCATTCAAACAGGCAAAGCGCCTGAAGAACCCGAACCGGTAGCTGAAATTCAGGCTGAAAAAGATCCTCATATTGACGTAGAGTTTGAAGACCTGGGAACAGAATCATCAGCTACTGAAGATACTGAGGTTAAAGATTAGGCTCTTTTAACATATCAACCAGGTTCCGGGAGTAACACCTTCTGAATTACCTTCGAAACAAAAGCATATCGTTGGCTGATATTAACATTATATCTTGAATTGTTAATATTTTATTTACCTCAACTTATCCGATAGTTGTATTTTTGCAGGAAGTCAAAAAAATCATTTACTACTATAAATAACGGGAGTATATGGGTAAAGTTATTGCCTTGGCAAATCAAAAAGGAGGTGTTGGAAAAACAACAACATCTATTAACCTGGCTGCTGGTTTTGCTATCCTTGAGTACAAAACATTGCTCATTGATGCCGATCCGCAGGCCAATGCCACATCAGGAGTCGGTATTGACCCCAAAAACGTTAAAACCAGCATCTATGAGTGTATCATTGATGAAGTGGAGCCGGCAAATATTATTTTAAGTACAGATACACCCAACCTTGACCTGATCCCTGCCCACATTGACCTGGTCGGGGCTGAGATTGAAATGATAAACTTGCCCAACCGCGAAAAAATGATGCGGAAGGTCATTGCAAAAGTGAAAGACAATTATGACTTTATCGTCATTGATTGTTCACCTTCTCTGGGTTTAATTACTGTAAATGCATTAACAGCCGCCGATTCGGTAATGATTCCCGTTCAATGCGAATATTTTGCACTGGAGGGCCTTGGCAAATTACTTAACACTATAAAAATTGTACAATCAAGGCTAAACCCCGACCTGGATATTGAAGGAATTTTACTTACAATGTACGACCAAAGGCTAAGGTTGGCCAAGCAAGTTGTTGAAGAGGTCAAAACACATTTTCAGCAGATGGTTTTTAATACTATTATCCATCGGAACACCAAGTTAGGAGAAGCTCCCAGTTTTGGGGAAACCATAATAATGCATGATGTGAACAGTACCGGGGCAATAAATTACCTAAATCTCGCCCGGGAAATTCTTCAAAAAAATGGATTAACCAATATTCCGGAGGAAGATAAACAAATCCATACGATAAATGAAAACTAAAAAATCGGCGCTGGGGCGTGGTTTGAGCGCCATACTTGAAAGCCCTGAAACTGACATAACCTCAAAAGATATTTCGGGGAATTATGTTGTGGGCGCCATTGCCAATTTATCGTTAGAAAAAATAGAAGCTAACCCATTTCAGCCCCGAGATCGCTTCGAAGAGACATCTCTCCGGGAACTGGCCCAATCCATAAAAGAACAGGGTATCATACAGCCTGTAACGGTCCGCAAACTTGGGTTTGACAAATACCAGTTGATTTCAGGAGAGAGACGTTTTAAAGCGGCACGTTTGACCGGATTGTCGGAAATCCCATGTTATATAAGGGTAGCCAATGACCAGCAAATGCTTGAGCTGTCCCTTATCGAAAACATCCACAGAAAAGACCTGAACTCCATTGAAATCGCGATCAGTTACCAGCGATTGCTTGAAGAATGCAAAATTACCCAGGAAGAATTAAGTGTGAGAATTGGAAAAGACCGGACCACCATCACAAATTATATCAGGCTTTTAAAACTCCCTCCTGAAATACAGATTGCCTTACAGGAAGAAAAATTATCAATGGGCCATGCCCGCGCCATTATTAACATGGACGATGAGAAAGCTCAAATAGGCCTGCTTCATCAAATAATTGCCAAAGGCCTGTCGGTAAGGGATGTTGAAAAAATAGTAAAATCAAATTTACCGAAAGATAAAAGCGGATTAAACAATAAGACCGATGAATTAAGTGAAAAACATGAATATGCCAAAGAGCAACTTGAAAGCTTTTTTGAATCGAAGGTAAATATCCGCAGAAATAATAATGGCAAAGGAAGCATCGTTATCTCCTTTAAATCTGAAAAGGAATTTGACAAGATCATGTCCGTCCTTGAAAATGAAAAGCATTGAGAATTTTTAACTTTTTACCGATCATTCCAAATTTAATAAACAGGAAAACAGGCTTTTTTTTGCTTACCTTATTTATTTTGCCGGCCGGTAAAATTGCATATTGCCAAAGTAATGACACCCTTGTTACCGCTTATGAGGTTACCGCTATGGATTCCATTTTTGTAAATGAACATTCCGCCCACAAAGCCACCCTCTATTCCATGGCCCTTCCCGGGCTCGGACAGGCTTACAATAAAAAATACTGGAAAATACCAATTGTCTATGCAGGTTTTGGCGTTTTTTATTACCTCATCAGGTTTAATGATAAAGAGTATAAAGCATGGAGAGCCGCATACTACCACACGCTGAATAATAAGAACGGTTTAGAACCTCCCATAAATGAATATGAAGAAAAGTATAGCGATGATCCTGACTTTTTAAAAGCCAATAAAGATTTTCACCGAAGAAACCGTGACCTGAATTATATCCTGACTGCTTTTTGGTATTTGCTGAATGTTGTAGATGCCACTGTGGATGCCCATCTTTATACCTGGGAAGTGGATGAAAATCTTTCTTTCAGGCTGGAACCACAAATTTATAACGGGTTTACGAGTTATAAACCTGCGGGTGGATTAAAACTTTCGATACGATTTTAAGAAAAAGTTTAAGATGAACATAATACTTTCAGGCTACGGGCGCATGGGCAAAGAAATCGAATCAATTGCCGTTCAAAGAGGCCATACAATTCTTTCAAAAATTGATTCTTCGAAAGATTGGGAAAACTTGAAGGTCGTTGAAAAACATCCGGTAGTTATTGATTTTAGTATGCCGGAGGTTGCCATACAAAACATATTGAATTGTTTTAACCGAAATCTATCCATGGTGTGTGGTACAACAGGCTGGGATAGCGAGAAAGAAAGAATCAAAGAGCTTTGCAATAAAAAAGAACAAACCCTGTTTGCTGCATCAAATTTCAGTATCGGTATGAACTTGTTTTTTTCGGTTAATAAGCGCCTTGCCCGGTTAATGGACAATTTTGAAAATTACGGGGTAAACCTGGAAGAAACACATCATATTCATAAGCTAGACAAACCAAGTGGGACAGCTATAAAAATTGCTGAAGACATACTTGAGGCCATTAATCGGAAAAAAGAATGGACATTAGAACCTGCAAAATCTGAATCCAACCTTTCGATTAAAGCGATCAGAAGGGGAGAAGTTCCGGGTGAACATATAGTAAGGTACATTTCTGAAGCAGACAAAATAGAAATTAAGCATGAGGCCATTAACCGTAAAGGTTTTGCTATTGGAGCTGTAATGGCTGCCGAATGGGTAGTTGACAAAAAAGGCTATTTCGAAATGGATGACATGCTGGGGATAAAATAAACCTTGGATAACTATTTACGTGATTGTTAGCAAAAATTTATTTTATTAATCTTGTATCAAAATGAAAATCTTTTATATCTAATAATTTTATTTTACCAAAATTTTTGTGACTACAGTTTAAAATATAATTATGAGCACTATGTATTATACAACTTGGGACTTTTAGGGCAATAGTCTTTTTGTTAATAACCCAATCTTCTGCAATTTCAGAAAGTATTGTTGGTGCAGGATAATAATACCAATTATCGGGCAATTCATCAATCCTGATTTTAGTAATTGAATTATCAGGAATTTCTATTGTTAGAATAGAAAGCTTTGGAATTAACATAAGTGGAGTATGAACAATTGTTTCTAATAAAGCAATTTCTTTACTTTCACCGGTATATAAAACAGGCGTTCCTTTTTTATTCCATCTGCCTCCAAAAGTTGCTGCCCCAATTCCTGAAATGTCTTTGGCATATTTTTTTCCTAATATTCTAAATACTTTCATACTAACTATAAACTCCGTGCTCAATTCTCCCTATTACATCTTTTACTTTTGATATACCACTTGGTATTTCAATAAGTTCTATAGGCTTCATTCCTCCCAAAGCAGTGTTTGGCAGGCTAAGCCATTTAAAAAAATTATCTTTACTTCCAAATACTTCAGAACCATAGAGAAATAATTCAGCTATTTCAAATAACTTTACAGAAAAATTTCTGTCTAATTCTTTATTTGTTTTTATCCATCTATAAATAGTAGGAGATGATACATTCAACATAGAAGCCGTCAAGTCACGTGAAAGGTTAAAGTATATTGTAAAGTTTTTTATTACATCTGCATTTATTCCTTTTGAGGCTATATAAATGTAATCAAAAGAACTTTCAATATTCCTCTTGATATATTTTCTACCTAAAATTTCTCTTAATCTTTTATGACGTTCTGTTGTATTTTCTATTTTCTCTTTAATCATTTGATAATATATTTTATTAATTGAACGAAATTAAATCAAATTTATTACATTACCAATTATTATAAAATTTTCAATTTACCCACAGCTAAATAATTACACCATTCCCTACTCCACCTCACCCAATGATTTATGGATGGCATAATTTCTCCATTTTTCAATCACATTTGCAAAATCAGGTGCAAGGTCCGACTGAAAAGTCATTTTTTCATTTGTGGACGGATGGATAAAACCCAGTGTATGGGCGTGTAATGCCTGGCGTGGGCAGGCCTTAAAACAATTTATTACAAATTGTTTGTATTTACTAAAAGTTGTTCCCCTTAGAATTTTTGAACCACCATAAGTTTCATCATTAAACAAAGGGTGGCCTAAATACCTCAAGTGGACCCGAATCTGATGGGTGCGCCCTGTTTCCAGTTCACACTCAATTTTAGTAACATACCCAAACCGCTCTAAAACTTTATAGTGGGTCACCGCATGTTTTCCTCTATCGCCATCAATATACACCCTGAAAACTTTCCGGTTTGAAATACTTCTTCCAATGTTACCCCTGAAGGTGCCTGTATCTTCTTTAAAATCACCCCAAACCAATGCAATATATTTTCGTTCGATGGTATGATCTACAAACTGTTGCTGCAATCGCACCTGGGCAATTTCATTTTTTGCCACTATCATCAGGCCTGAAGTATCCTTATCAATACGGTGGGCCAGGTAAGGTCCGACCAAATTCCCGGAATTATTTTTTTCATTGACTTTAAAATGATGGATCAGGGCATTAACAAGAGTACCGGAATAATTCCCATAGGCAGGATGAACTACCATGCCGGCAGGTTTGTTCACGAGTATGATATCTTTATCTTCATAATAAATCTGCAGGGGTATATCCTCGCCAATGAGCTCAACTTCACGAACCGGCTCTTCCATTACAATGGAGATTACATCACCTGGTTTCACTTTATAGGCGGGCCTTACTGGTTCATTGTTCACTAAAATATTCCCTGCATAAGCCGCAGCCTGGATTTTACTCCGGGATGCATTTTCAATCCGGCTCATTAAAAACTTATCTATCCGAAGTAAACTTTGCCCTTTGTCTACTTCAAACCGGTAATGTTCATGGAGTTCTTCGTCCTCTTCCTGTTGCAGGTTAAAATTGTCATCCATATTATTAAACAACTATTTTGTGATCAATAATTTTGCAGTGTAATATTCTTTCAATTCATTGCTTTCAATATGTACCAAATATATTCCCGGGCTTAACCCAAATGTATCAATCCAGTCATTATATGGTTGGCGAGAAACCTGTTTCCCGAAAATATCGGTAATGATCACCTGAACATTTTTAAAGTTCTCATTGTGACCGACTAAGTTGTCGAAACCAAGATGGAAAGGCTGGCCACTTTTAACCGGATTAGGATAAACCCGTAATTTGGACTTTTCAATTTTATGATTTTGATTCCCATGAGGAATGGGTTTACCTACCACCGGACGTATCATAATAGATCCTTCAAAACTGGAATTAAGCCATGTACCCGTTGCATTATAAAAATTATTGCTTTTTGAATTTATATTCCGGTCGAAACCGATGTTCAAATTTACATTGGTAGTTTGTTCCCAGCCGATATAAAAATGTTGTATACCTAGTTTATAAGGCTCATCGAATTTATATGTAAAAAATAGGTTTAAACTATCGGTAAACTGCGGCCTCATGTTCTCAAGTTGATAGATCATTTCACCCGGAATTCCATTATTATCATTCCAAACGGTAATATGAAACAGCCGGTTGTTGTTATCGTTAACGGTTTTATTAAAAAACATCTGCACACCCCTTAATGAATCCGGTTCTTCTGTTTTAAACCTTACCGCCAGCTTTGCCCCGGCAGGCGAAAGCCCATACCCTGCTTCGGCAGTACCATCATCATGCGAAAAATAATTCCTGAACTTTTGATGGTAGATTAGGGTATCTCCAATGGAAGGGTCATCCTGGTCGTAAATAACGTGACTTATTGTAAAATTAGCCGTATCGTCGCTAAAGGAAGTATAAAAATACTTTACCGGAGGGCTGGTAAATGGTGGGTAATTATGCACATCCTGGCCATAGTAAGGATCCAGGCCATTAAAAATATCATCAATCAGAAAAGGTGGTAATGTATCGCCCGCCTCATTCATAACAAAATAATTGTACTTAAAAGAATGGTTTACCGAATCGAGGTTATTTACAAATACATTGATTGAATCTTTTTTATAATAAACAATATCACCTGCATAGTGCTTATAAGGCATTGAAGTGTGACCGGTTATTAAACTCTCGCCATCCTTTACAAAACTAACCTCGTGTACAAACTTGTCGGCATACTCCCTTCCCCAATCCAGGTAAACTTTATCAATATGCCAATGGTCGGTATTGCTTTGCCAGCTATTAATACTTGAAACACTGGCATAATTTTTAAACCGAAACTGAAAATCGGCCCTTAACCATAGCTCATCTTCCATGGGGATCACAACATATTTAAAAAAGACATCATTCTCATCCAGAAATACAGGATCAAGGGTATCCCCTTCAGCGCTCCAAACCGAAGTCCATTCTGTATCGAGGATAAAAACCGAGTCGCATGGGATCAACAAAGAATCATATATAAAAAAGGTATCTTGTAAAACAGTTACAATCGAATCACATGTTTCGTATGGGAGAATCGGGTATTCCGGGGGCAACCATTCACCCCCAAATTGGGCCATTGCCGAATCATATTGATACCCATAAACCCAGGTCATTTCAAAATGAGAAAAAATTGTATCCTCATTATAATGCCCGAATTCCAGCACCAGGGAATCATGGGCTAAAGGAATATCACCCAAGCCCTGTGGTTGATAATAAAAACTGAAATAAATGGAATCTGCAAGGGTTAACGGCCTGATCGAATCTCCAATTTCATCAAACTCTGCATCAAGGCGGATAGGTTTTGATGTTAGCCTGTCAGCCAAAAAAGTAAACGGTGATGCTTCAGGATAAACATTGCCATTTGCATCAATAGCATCGAGCGTGGCAACACCATAATTTACAGGAAAATAAGCAAATGTAGAGTTAATAAAGGCTTCATTATCAAGCCACCGGCTTGTATCAGGATAAATGCTTATTTCCGAAAAGTCATCATAAAATGGTAAGAGTATTGATTCAGCCCTTTCGAAAAGGGACTTTTGAGAAAAATCCTGTTTAGAATTTTTAATATGTTTTTTTATTACTGCATTACTGCTAATCCCTGACAGGTATTCCTGTCCGTAGAAAATTACAGGAATCAGAGAGATCAAAATATATAAAATTGACTTTTTCATCTAAAACTCAAATAACGAATCTGTTTGTAAACTATCTGTTTGTAAAGAATCAGGCAGAAATATTTTAAGATACGATTCAAAATCAAATGCCGTATCGGATTTATACCACAAATGTACTGAATCGCCCGGGAAATACGGAATTTCAGCATCCATCATGGGTTCCTGCATGTAAACCCTTGCAAATTCATCCTGAATACTGTCCATGTAAAATTCATTTCCCAGGTTAAATGAGGCAATATTCAACTCATAGATGGCTTTCTCACGAGAAAGGCCGATGAGGAACGGAACAGGTATTTTGTAATTTCGCTCACCTGATCCTATCACCAAATTAATAAGGGATCCTTTTTCAAGGGTATCGCCCGGAAAAATTGTGTCCTCATTGTAAAATTGTTCCAAAACAGCATTTTTATCAAAACTCGGCCTGTACAATAATTTCCCGGTTTTAAGCTTATGAGCATCAAGGATATTTATAGCCTGCCTTAATGTCAAATCTTTTAAATCAGGCATGATCACTTTTTCAGGTGTGGAAGCAATAATAGTAAAATACACATTTCGTCCTTTTTTAACTTTTGAGCCAGGCAAAGGATTTTGAATTGCAATTGCCCCTTTTTTCATATTATCATTATACATCGAATCAATCACAAAAAAATCATAAAAGTCAGTATAACCTGCTGAATCTATTTCGGGGAGAGTATAACCATAAAAGTCAGGTAATTGACTTTCTTTGCCATGTTTTGTATACATTTTAAGATACCTGCCCAAAATAAAAAATAGCAACAGCAAGGTAATCGCTGCAAGCATTAATTGAACGTAAAATTTTTTACTGATAATAAATTTCAAAAATCCAGGATTTGCTGATTGTTTTTCCTCCATGCTCCTTAAACTTCCTCAGGGAATTAATTTGTATAACTAACCAAAAGTAGATTTTATTGCATTTGTGGGCAAAGATAAGAAAAGTTCGAAGTTGAAAGTTTCAGGTTTCTTGTTTCAGGTTTCAGGACACGAATTAACACGAATCACTATAATTTAACATGAATTAACACGAATAACCATAAGAAAAGAATACGTGAAAGGTAGA
>Ga0255380_10145_pt1 | contig 11997 bp, 14 predicted proteins | sample ANMaggSeSYBR01G8_FD_182107 | JGI IMG/M metagenome (GOLD analysis project Ga0255380, IMG submission 182107) | Sediment cell enrichment communities from methane seep in Santa Monica Basin, California, United Staets - ANME aggregate JGI... | ecosystem: Environmental > Aquatic > Marine > Cold seeps >... | reverse complement strand
TATAACATCCATTATTATTTTTGTGATGTTACATGGCTAGACCTCGAAGTAAAATCGATATTACATGCCAGAATCCAGAATGCAAATATTTTTTGACAGAGAAAGGAAAAGATATACTAAAGCGTGGAAAAAATCGAGCAGGACATCAACAATACTATTGTAATCACTGTAGTAGATGGTTTGTTGAAACAGCGAATACACCGTTGTATCATAAACATCTTTCAAAACCTGAGATAATCAATATCTGCAAACACCTTGTAGAGAAAAATGGTATCAGATCGATTGAACGAACAACAGGTCACCACAGGGATACAATTGGAAATTTAATAGAGGATCTTGCCTTGCATGCTGATTTTGTAAATTCTATTCTTCTTCATGATGTAAAACTTGAACAATTTGAGGTTGATGAAATGTGGACATTCGTAAAAAAAAACAAAAAAAAGTTGAGTAAGGAAGCCCTAATTCAGATATCGAAGGTGATGCCTGGATATTCACTTTCATGACAAGAGGGGCTTATCTTGTTGTTGCTTATGAAATCGGGGGAATTTTTCAATTTTAATTATGCGGTCTAATTAAGTATACGGCCCACAGTTGCACTGCCAATGGCAATTACGACGTACTGACGTTCCAGCTCTTATACTGCAGTGATTACATCTTTCCAGGGAATATATGGACATGGGCAGCTATGATCATGTTGGTCGTATCCGGAAAGCAGGAATATCTGATATGATATCAGCTTCGATCTCCTCATACGACCTGGTATTTACTTGTTTTTGCATGATATTCCATAATACAAATAATGTAGCTGCAACAGTAATGATTACATTTAACAACACGAGCCATAAAACACTTTCCGGTAACAGGTAACTGAAAATGAATAGCAGCCATGACATTACGAATCCAGTCGCAGCTAAAACAATATATTTGATCATTGTAAGTATTACCTTGAATTTTCCAGTGACAGTTAGAGCTTTTGTAACAGTATAATTCTTAAAATATTTTCCAATTTCTTTGAACAATGAGCCAGAACTAACATGTGGGATATTTTTATCCAGCAGGAATAGAATGATCTTGAAAAAGGAATATGGTGAAAAGGTATGTTTGCAAAGAGGTGGGAGTTTTTCTGCATCTTCAGATAAACCCAGGGATTTAAGGTCTTTTTTCATTAGGTCTACGATCTCTTCCTTATAACCTGCATCATCCTGGTAAGCAGCACATACAAGTACAGACACCCATAGTAAATGTTCATGTTCACCACTTTGTACCAGTTCACGACGCACTTTCTCTATCTTATGCATCGGAACATCCATATCCATGAGGTCACCAACAGGATTTGATACCTTCATGACGGCGGCTATTTCGCCTGTTTTACCCTGTAAGAGTTTGATGAAAATGGGTTTTAACAAGGATAGTTCCTGAGTGGCTTTTTTATTTTTATATATGGTTATGCCAATTATTGATATTAGAAATAAAAATAGCAGGGTCATCATGTAACAAGCTGCTATTGTCAATGAGAATATCATAGGTGGTTCAAATAGGGTGACCATAGTGGATAAAGGTTGTTTAGAATATATAAAAAATGTGTTATTCTTTTCAATGTTCTACACCTGTTTAATGTTATCAATACTATATTATCTAAAGCACTATCTCATGATCCAGTCATTTACATTTTTCGCATAAGGGCATATCCCATACCTGTAGTATAAATGGGTATGCTGAGGTAGCGCAGGCCGATGTCTGTGAAATACTGGGTAACTGTCATAGGGAAAAATCCCATTGATACGAACACCAGGTCAAGACCCAGGTTTATCACTAACCAGACCACTCCTATGGTGATTCCTTCCTTGACATGATCTGTCCCGATTTCCTTAAAGTATACAACTGCCAGGGTCACACCGACAAGACCGCCTACAACGATCATTATAGACTTGAAAAACGTTTCAGGAATAAGGAAATTGCCACTTTGGTCCACGAACGGGAACGCGGCGATAAACGGAATTAACCAGAGAAGAAAACCGAATAAGACAATCTTCAGATACTTATTCATTTGTTTCACCCCTTCTCAAACCATGCATTTACCTGAATATAAAATTACCCATGATCCCTTATATACTGAAAAAAGTTCGTCGAAAAATCTATGAATGTCATGCACGCGATAGACTATCCTACATAAATACGGGGCAATCACTGGCCGCTTTTCTTTTTATTCCACTTATCCACCAGGTAGTCAATAGTGATATTCATAAAATTCCTGAAAAAGATACAACATCCGATAAAGATTGCTAATATACCTATCGAAATAAAAGTGAACTGAGAAATATTGCTCCCTATTCTGGTAGTCTTATCTTCATATCCTGTTATTTCCCTGGGAATATAAAAAAAATCAGAGAAAACGGGTGCAAATAATATAAACAAAAGGCCAATGATTATGATTATTGTTCCAATACTGACCTCATCTACATCATCGTTCTGTTTTCTTATCATCCATGAACACGCCCACACATCAATATTATATTACATGTTATGGACCATGAGCAATAATATTTTCCCTTCAAAGTTCATTTAACACAATCTTTTTTCAACGTATCGGAAATTATAAACGCATTTCGTTATCGATATAGGTAATTTTCGTAGTTTCAATCAAATCTTCTGATGGGATTTACCGGATATTCAGGATTGGATCGTATCCTGTCAATCCAGTTTATCATGTCTGAAATTTCCATTTTCCTGAAATTTTGATTTGTTGGACTGCCTCGATAAACTGTTGAAATCATATTAAGGATTGAAAGTAAAAACCCCGAAGAAAATATTTATAATAACAGCATTAACTTGAGAGTTCATATGGCTAAAGTCACAATAAAATTATTCGCAAACCTCAGGGAACAGGTCGGAAAAGCAAAAATCGAAGCCGACGGCAGTGATCTTCGTGAATTAATAGATATTCTTATTGGGAAATATGACGGCCTCGGAGAACTGATCATCAAAAACGGCGAGATACACCCGTTCATTCATGTTATGGTCAACGGCATCAGTGTAAAGGACAAGGACGGCCTGGACACTGTACTCAATGATGGCGACGAGATCACCTTATTCCCGCCCGTATCTGGCGGTTGAAGGAAGTTTATGGATAAATTATTCAGGTCACGTGTGGATTTGGACACTGCAAGAAAGACATTTTTCGATACAATTCGGCCTATAAAAAGTATTGAGAGCATTCCCATCGAAAATGCACAAAGCAGGGTGCTTGCTTCTGAAGTGATTGCCGACTGTGACGTGCCCCATTACAGGCGTGCTGCCATGGACGGGTATGCAGTGAACGCTGCCGATACCCTTGGTGCATCTACATCATCACCGATCGTCTTTACACTGACAGAAAAAGATGTTACTCCTGACACCTGCCAGCGGGTGCATACCGGTTCGGCCATGCCCCTTGGTGCTGATGCGGTTGTGATGCTGGAGGATACCAGGTCTTTGGATGGTGTTGTAGAGGTTATGACACAGGTACACCCGGAAAAACATGTAGGCGGGATAGGTGAAGATGTGGCTGCCGGTGAGAGACTTTTCAGTACAGGACACCAGCTGCGTCCCTGGGACCTGGCAGTACTGGCATCAACCGGTATAGTGGATGTTGAAGTATTCCACAGGCCACTGGTTGCGATTATACCGACCGGTGAAGAAGTTGTGGAAAGAGGGGCATCTCTGGAGCCCGGACAGGTATGGGAGACCAACAGCCTGATGACTGCCTCATTTGTTAAAAAAATGGGCGGTATCCCCAGGATCAGCAAGATAGTCACCGATGACCCACAACTCATAGAGCAGTCCATAGTGGCAGGGTCAGATGCCGATATGATCATCATCAGCGGCGGCACATCAGTGGGTGAGCGTGACCATGTGCCTGCTGCTGTAGAAACCTTAGGTGAACTGCTGGTACACGGCGTGGCCATAAGCCCTGGCAAACCCACGGCCCTGGGAGTTGTGGACAATAAGCCAGTGCTTTGTATGCCAGGTTATCCTGTTGCAGGTCTTATTGCACTTATAGTGTTCGGGAAGGAAGCTATCAGGATACTTGGACATTTCCCAAATCGTCCATCTACAGTGATACGGTTACCTCTTAAGGAAAAGATCACATCCCGCCAGGGATATCATACTTATGTGCGTGTACAAATACGGCAGGGAGAGGTTGAACCACTAATGGTATCGGGTGCCGGGATACTGAGTTCAGTTGCCAGGGCCGATGGATATGTGGTAGTGCCGCCCAATATCGAAGGATACGGGGCAGGCACTGTAGTTGATATTTTTTTGTTCTAATCACCGAGAAGTTTGCCGATCGACAGGCCGCCACTGCCGCTACTGCCCGAATCCCCTATTGACATATGGGGTGCAAGAGCAGCCGCCAGGTTGGCGATGCTGAGTGACTGGATGATTACCCTGCCCGGTCCTGTAAGTGTTGTCAGGAACAGGCCTTCACCGCCGAACAGAGATGTCTTGATGCCGCCTGCCCTTGTAATGTCATACTGGACAGATGATTCGAACCCAACAACTGAACCAGTATCTACTTTCAGGGTCTCACCAGGCTGCAGATCCTTGACTACAAAGTCACCGCAGGCGTGAATGAACACTATACCCTGTCCGCTGTATTTCTGGAGTATGAACCCTTCTCCGCCAAAGAATCCCGCACCAAGCTTTTTAGTAAATTCCACGTCCATGTCCACTCCATTTTCGGCACACAGGAACGCATCCCGCTGAGCCAGGAATTCGTTTCCGGGGCTGATTGGTATTGCTTCTATCTTGCCAGGGACATTGCCGCCGAATGCTACAAATCCGTCACCCTGGGCAGTGAATTCAGTAATAAAGAATGATTCGCCGCTGACCATACGCTTTAAGCCTTTCATAAGACCGCCTTTGGCTTTGGCCTGCATATCTATATTGCTGCTCATGTGGTTCATGACACCGGCTTCAGCATAGACTGTTTCGTCTCCCTGCAGGTGAAGTGTTACCAGCTGGAGATTGTCTCCTGTTATTTCATATTCCATTACTTATTTCCTCCAATATAGTTTTTGTTTTATGGTTATACTTTGTTTATAGTATATAGGGATTATTTGAGAAGTTGCGGGTATGGGACTGGAAGGTAAGGGGTATTAAAATAGATGCTCATCTTTTGTATCTCATTTTCTCGCAGGAGTTCAAGGGTTCGAATCCCTTCCCCCGCATATTGCATTTGGATTATAGGTAACGTCAAAAAACAGAACTCTATTAATTTTCTAATAAATTGTCTGCAAAATATCTAAGAGGATGTTTTTCCAGTTTATATTTTATTGAAAAGTAGCTATTTGTAAAATTAGAAAATCGTTTAAAACGGACTATACAGGCTGTCCCAAAACTATTCCATATTATACAATTCGGCCATATTTTAGCCCAAACAGATAATTATCAATTGAAATTAAAAATTAATTTCCCAAATCGGATAAACATCATTTGATTTGTACATATGCTTTTAGTTTTGGGACAGCCTGTATTGATACTTTCTATCTGGTCAGGACAGGTGGCAACTGAGAGGAGGACCAATATGTCCTGCCGGTTGATGTGATGGAGAGGGGTTCTATAAAGGGGGCGGTGACCTGCGCTTTGTTGTGGATGAGGTCTATGGTACTTCGGCCTGGCTGCCGGGGTCAAAGGTGCTTAACTACTTGTCCATTATTTGATGTGCACTCCAAAGACATCCCTTAAATATTATATTAGCTATATAATAACTTTAAGTAAAAAAAACTCCAAGAGATGAACATAATGGTTAATATGATTCCAATTACATGTTATAAATGTGGAAATCACTTCGATACCGACAAAGACGAGATGGAAGTCTATTTAAAATACCCTGAAACTGACCCAGATGTCTTATATGACATATTGTCATTAAAGCCAACTGCATATCTTAAAGTCTATTGCCCGATTTGCAAATCGGCGAACTACATTAATGAGTAACTCTTGCAATTGAAGAGGAAGGATTTTTATGGAACCTATTAAGGGAATGTCTTTGGATGAGATTGATCCTTATAGCGAAGAAAAGAAAAGTCTCTATTTAAAAATGGGGGAGACAATCTTGGTATCATCTTTCAATTATCTAAACGATTTCGCTAAGTTCATGATTGGCTTAAACTCAGCTCTATTGACGGCTTATTTCGCTATTTTAAAAATAGCTGATGTTAAGCTTACCCTTGTCATTGTGGCACCCTTTTTCCTTCAGCTAATAACTATAGCCTTTTATCTTATAACCATATTCCCTCGTACATATAAGCGAGACACAGATAGTAAACCGCTAATTTTTACGCCTAAAAAGATTATTTCAGTTTACCAAAAGAGCATTGATCAAAAGAAAAACTGGGCCAAACGGGGATCGTTTTTATTTTTTCTTTACTTAATTAGCATGGTTATTGCATCCATTACGATAATTGGAATTTGATTATTCCATTAAACACACTTGCTTAATTTGGAATTGACCCTCATAAACACCCCACATTTGGTTCTATAGTCTGTTTGTGTAATGCAGATGATCTATTTACTGAAGAGGTACATGTCCACATATCTTATACTAAAATTCTAAATCACCTTCAACGAACACATACCCTCCTATCCCACCTCTGTCCACACACACTTCACAACCCAATCTCTAGCCCCGTTGATACTCCGAACTTAGCGAAGCGACGTTCCGGGGTCGTTGACCATGAAGTCTAATTCCTTTTATTTCAGGCTGCCGCATCCGCAGGTCTTCGCTTCCGGGTCCGTATGTTCAGGATGCATGGCCCCCAGTGGAATAATACCATGATAATCCTTACAGATGCCCGATATCCAGCTATTGATGCTTTCTACCTGGTCAGGACGGGTGGCAACTGAGAGGAGGACCTGGATATCCTGCCGGTTGATATGGTGGAAGAGTACTGGAAAGGGGACTGTAACCTGCGCTCTGTTGTGGATGAGGTCTATGGTACTTCGGCCCGGCTGCCGGGGTCAAATGTGGGGGAGATACTGGTGTATGTGGGGCTGGAGTGATGTAATGGGTTGATCGGAGGGGCTGCGGTCCTGCTGGTGGCCAATGGGATAATCAGGACGGCAAAGCAGCTGCCGGAAGTGTCAAGGACTGCGGTGTGGGGCAGGGCTGCACTCTGCCTGGCTGGGGCTTCCTGCGATTGGTTGGGTGGCAATATCGAAAAATTATTAAGACAAATCACATGTTGTTAAATGTGATTGAAATCTCCATCGAAGGTATTTCAGTTCATAATATGTATAGATTTAATATGAAATATACCTGAAAACACTATATGCAGGCCTCGTTACATAGGTAAGGGGTATAACGTGACTGCGTAGATGGCGAGTATTGATAGCAGAGGTCGTTGGATGTGTGGCCGAAGGGTTTTGTCGGGTAAGAAGAATAACTTAATGTAAGAGGAGCATGTAATGATTGTAGTTCGGCAGAAGGATGTATATGTAGTCTTGGTTCGTATATAACACTAAATAGACGGGATATTCGAAGCAAGTTCGGATATACAACATTAGCCTACATCCATTTAGTAGGAGGTAAACATGAGTATAGCAAAAGAAGAGGTTCGGAAGATGCTTGATCAAATTCGAGATGATGCATCGTTTGAGGACATTCAGTACCATATCTATGTGCAAGAGAAGATTGAGCATGGGATGAAAGATATTGAGGAAGGCCGTGTGCTCAGTCAGGAAGAGGTAGAGCGAAGGATGTCCAAATGGCTCGGAAGATAAAGTGGACTGAGGTGGCTTGGAACGATCTCAAGGAAGAGGCAGACTTTATTGCTAAGGATTCCCCGCATTATGCTGTGGCATTTGTCCGTGAGGCACGAGACGCAGCAAGTTCATTGGCCTACTTAGCGGAGCGAGGTCGCATAGTGCCTGAGCTCAACAACCCGAGTATCCGTGAACTTTTTGTGAGAAGTTATCGTATGATTTATCAAGTAACGGAAGAGGCTGTATATATTATCGGATTTATTCATGGGGCACGGGATATGTGGGAACTCTGGAAACGAGAAGAACGACCATATTCCGAGGATGTCGGATAACAGCGGATAAAAGGCTTTGCAACGCTGTGCCTTGACCAAACCACCAGTAGTAATTTTACAAATCCGGTGAATAATAACCAAACACCACATCACCTTCAGCGAATACGCACCATCCACCCCACCTCTATTCAAACGCACCTCACAACCCGACCTCCAATCCGTTTGATGCCTCGAATTTGAGCGACTCGAAATCCTGGGTCGTTGACCATGAAGTTTTATTCCTTTTATTCCAGGCTGCCGCATCCACAGGTCTCCGCTTCCGGGTCCGGATGTTCAGGATGCATGGCCCCCAGTGGAATAATACCAGGGTAATCCTTACAAATGCCCGATATCCAGTTATTGATGCTTTCTACCTGGTCAGGACGGGTGGCAACTGAGAGGAAGACCTAGATATCCTGTCGGTTGATGTGGGGGAGGGGGTGTGGAAAGGGGACTGTGACCTGCGCTATGTTGTGGATGAGGTCTATGATACTTCGGCCCAGCTGCCGGGGTCAAAGGTGGGGAGATACTGGTGTATGTGGGGCTGCGGTGTGGGGCAGAGCTGCCTCCTACCTGGCTGGGGCTTCCTGCGGTTGGTGGGGGGGCAATATCGAACAATTAATAAGACAAATCGCATATTGTTGAATGTGATTGAAATCTCCTATAGAATGTATTTCAGTTCATAATATGTATAAGACTGTTCAGACAATTGATTGTATAGACGAACATAAGTTCGGATATAATGCTAAAATATAAAGATATACGAACTCAAGTTCGGATATCAATGAGTTATATGAAATTTCAAATTCTGTCTTATTTTGTAAAAATTATTTAAACAAATAAGGTAACTATTCAGCCATACATAAACGTTATCGTTAGACTGAATAGTCCACAAATAGATAATTGCACAGAATTGTCAAAAACCTTTGAAATCGATGGACTTGGACTCAGTATTAAAAACTAAAAAATGTATTACCATTGACACAAAAAAGTGGATTTTCGCCATCTACATCCGGTGTTAAGGATGGCTGAATAGTAACCAAATAAGTTTAACAATAATCATATGATTAATCTTAAATTAAAAGAATTATCTGGTTTTATTGGAAGAGTTACAGTAGTTCATATTGTAACCTATTTTATTTTTGGTATTATCTTTGGTCTTCTTCTCCCAAAAGGTCACATAATGTATGCTATTGATGAGATGAATGTATATTTTCGCCCCCTGTCTGATCCATTTGTTATGTCAAGTACCCTTTTCCAACTTATTCGAGGTCCTATTATTGCTGTAGGAATATTTTCATTCAGAGAAAAACTTTTTAAAAGCGAATATGGATGGCTTTTTTTATGGGGACTATTGGTAACTCTATCAATACTTGCTCCAGCAGGGGCAGCACCAGGTTCAATAGAAGGATTTATCTACACAAAATTGCCACTATGGTATCACCTGGGATATTTACCAGATATTATGTTACAAACATTAGCTTTCTCTGTTTTACTTTTTACTTGGGAGCGAAAAAGAAGCAAAAAAATAGCAATACCTTTGGTAATAACCTTTGGAATAATTGTTGCCATTCTTCTTTTTTCCTTGATTTCTGGTAGTTTAACAAGCGGTGTATGAATCTAGTTTATGAGAAAGGTAGAATTTGAAACTCAGGGGGGCGCTGCGCTTTCACTTTACTTCACTTCGTTCCGTTCACCCTCATATAACAAGGATTATACGGTCCTGGACTCGGCTCGCCCCCCACCTAAATTTTTCTTCCACTTCGTTCCAGAAAAACTTCATTTATCCCAAACGTTATGCTCACTTCATAAAGAGTTCATAGTTATATGAACTCAGAATAAAAACTCACTGATTTTCACAAGCATATGGAATTTTATATCCCACACGTTATTAGGGATTGTAAATACTGAAAGTTGCCACTCTCACTATTTTCGTGCCCATTTTTGCCGATAAAAGCCAAAAAAACAAAAAACGATAGGATGGGGCATGCATCCACGCCATGATGCCCCGTTTTTTAAGTTGTGCCATTTGGCCAGTACTCCTTAAAGATAGAGTGGTGTGGACGGGGCTGCGAAGTTCTTTCCTTTTATTCCAAGCTGCCGCATCCACAAAATCTCCGCTTCCAGGTCCGGATAATTAAGATGCATGGCCCCCAGTAGAATAATATCAAGATCATCCTTACAGACGCCCGATATCCAGTTATTGATGCTTTCTACCTGGTCAGGACGGGTGGCAACTAAGAGGAAGACCTGTCTGTCCTGCCGGTTGATGTGGTGGAGGGGTTCTGGAAAGGGGACTGTGACCTGCGCTCTGTTATGGATGAGGTCTATGATACTTCGTCCCGGCTGCCGGGGTCAAAGGTGGGGGAGATACTAGTGTATGTGGGGCTGGAGTGATGTAATGGGTTGATCGGAGGGGCTGCGGTCCTGCTGGTGGCCAATGGGATGATCAGGACGGCAAAGCAGCTGCCGGAAGTGTCAAGGACTGCGGTGTGGGGCAGGGCTGCACTCTGCCTGGCTGGGGCTTCCTGCGATTGGTGGGGTAGCAATATCGAAAAATTAATAGGACAAATCACATATTGTTAAATGTGGTTGAAATCTCCTATAGAAGGTATTTCAGTTCATAATATGTATAAATCTAATATGAAATATACCTGAAAACACTATATGCCGACCTCGTTACATTTGTATGGGGGTATACCGTTACTTCGTTGATCGCAGGGATTAATGACCGAGGTCGGGTTGGTTGTATAGTCGAAAGGATCTTATGGGGGGAGTGGGCGCAATGTAAATATATATCTGAATCGTTGGTATATACAAAATATCACAGATGTATTAGAGTTTTAGGAAAATATATATAATATTTATTTGAGTGAAAGGTTTAGGAAAGTAATTTCAAAAAATTTAGGAGCAATACCATAAACTAAGGGGAATAATATGATGAAACAATTTAAAGTCATAGTTGAGAAACATCCTGATGGTTATGTGGCTTATCCACTAGGCTTCAAAGGTATAATTATTGGTGAAGGCGACACTTATGAGGAAGCATTAGCTGATGTAAAATCAGCTATTCACTTCCATATCGAAACTTTTGGTCAAGAGGTTCTTGAGGTTGAGTCACCTATACTCGAAGCCTTTGTAGCCGAAGCTGGAGTAGCCATCTAATGACAAAGTTTCCAGTTGATGCTCCAAAAAGGAGAGTCATCAAGGCATTTGAACTTCTGGGATTTTGCCTTGTCCGAGAACGAGAACATATTGCGATGGTTCGTGAAAATCCTGATGACACACGGACTCCCTTGACGATGCCTAATCATACTTGAATCAAAGGCTCAACTTTGAGAACGATTTGCACACAAGCAAGTATCCCACGAAACGACTTCCTTAAGGCTTATGAGCAAACTTGAAAAATGCTACAGTTTATAAAAGAGTACATTTAGCTTTGTACCTTCCGGTATAGAGTGTATTGCTTTCAGTTATAAATTAGCAAAAATCGGAAATGATATCCGAACTTTTTGTCATTTATGTACAACACGCACTTATCCACCCCATTTCTATCCAAGCTCATCCCACCCTCCGACCTCCAACCCGTGGATGCTCTGGACTTGCAGTCCGGTGGTGGCATGGTCAGGGCCATGAAGTTTTATTCCTTTTATTCCAGGCTGCCGCATCCACAGAATGTCCGCTTCCGAGTCCGGATGTTCAGGATGCATGGCCCCCAGTGGAATAATACCGGGATAATCCTTACAGATGCCCGACATCCAGCTATTGATGCTTTCTACCTGGTCAGGACGGGTGGCAACTGAGAGTAAGACCTGGATATCTTGCCTGTTGATGTGGTAGAGGAGTACTGGAAATGGGGCTGTGACCTGCGCTCTATTGTGGATGAGGTCTATGATACTTCGTCCCGGCTGCCGGGGTCAAAGATGGGAGAGATACTGGT